>Ga0315336_1000307_pt1 | contig 163326 bp, 139 predicted proteins | sample ASW5metaG_FD_204512 | JGI IMG/M metagenome (GOLD analysis project Ga0315336, IMG submission 204512) | Ammonia-oxidizing marine archaeal communities from Monterey Bay, California, United States - ASW #5 | ecosystem: Environmental > Aquatic > Marine > Intertidal zone | place: USA: California... | reverse complement strand
TTTGGCAGAGCATCTTGGCGGTGGCTCTACAAGCCGACTATACCAAGCCATGGTTGTTGATCGTCAAGTTGCTGCAGGCTTTAGTACAAGCTATGCTGCAGATGCTGTCAGTTGGGGGTGGTTCTCGCTGCGCATTGAACCGGGTCCTGGGGTCACCACTGTCGATGCGGAGGGTGCTCTTGAGGAAGAGTTAGCCAACTTTCTGGATGCTGGCGTTACCCAGGAGGACGTCGAACGGTCTCGGCGCAGAATGTTGGCCCGACTCGCATATGTCAAGGATTCACCCAATGCTGTAGCGACAACCATCGGATCGTCTCTCGCCATGGGCTTGACTCTAGAAGACGTTGAGTATTGGCCGGAGCGTTTGGCTGAAATAACCGCTGAGCAGGTCACTGATGTGGCGCGACGATTGTTCAAGCAGGCACCGCACGGTACGGGGATACTTCTTCCCGAGATTAGGAATTGAAGGTTCGGTTTTGATGAATAAATTGACTGCATTGATGTTTAGCGCAGTTTGTTGGTGTGCACCAGTTTTGGCCATTGATGTGGTGGAGGTCCAAAGCAAAAAGGGTATTAGGGCCTATCTTGCTGAAGACCATACTAATCCGATAATTGCAGTGAGTTTCCTGTTTAACGGCGGTGCAGCTTTGGACCCAGTGGAAAAAATGGGTCTTTCATATATGGCAACGCGGCTGCTCGACGAGGGCGCCGGTGACTTGGATTCTTTCGCATTCCAGTCGCAGTTGGAAGATTTCGCTATTGGCCTTAGCTTTAACACTGATCAAGATTTTATCTCAGGGAATCTAACCACGGTCACTGACAACGAAAAGAAAGCATTTTTTCTTCTTGGATTGGCCTTGACTGCACCTCGCTTTGATCCAGAACCAATTGAAAGAATTCGCAGACAAATCCTCGTGCAGCTAAAGCGAGACCAGCAAAGCCCTAACTATCTTGCTAGCAGGGCCTTGATGGGTAAGTTGTTTGGAGATCATCCCTATGCTCGTTCGACAAGAGGTATAGAAAGCACCATCAACTCCATTGCTTCACAAGATCTGAGCAATTTCGTTGCAACACGTTTTGCTAGGGATAGGCTAATTATAGGTGTTAGTGGCGACATAACGCCAGATCGACTAGGACAGTTTCTTGACGAAGTTTTTGGTTCTTTACCCAATAGGTCAGCGCAGAATTGGCGTTTATCCGCGGCAGCAATACCGTTGCGCGGGTCAACAACTATTGTGGAAAAACGTTTTCCCCAGAGTGTCGCCCGATTTGCCCAACCCGGCATAGCCCGAAATCATCCTGACTGGTACATCGCAACGGTTGTTGAACACATATTTGGAGGTGGATCGTTTACCTCCCGACTAATGGATGAAGTGCGCGAAAAACGCGGTCTAGCCTACGGGGTAAGTGCCAGATTGGCTCCCTGGGACGCTGGTCCGATGATTGTAGGTTCAGTAGCTACGCGTAATGATCAGATGGCTGAGAGCCTCGAAGTAATCCGGTCAGAGTGGGCACGGATCCAAAAAGATGGACCTTCAACAGAGGAGGTTAGCGACGCAATACTCTACCTGACCGGAGCCTGGCCGCTACGTTTTACTTCTACTACCCGAGTGGCACAGACACTGCTAGCAATTCAGCGGAATAGTCTCGGAGTTGACTATCTTGACCGTCGCAACGGTTTAATAGAAGAGGTAACCGTGGAGGATACTCAGCGGGTAGCTAGACAACTCTATACACCGGATGCGCTTACGGTGGTCGTGGTGGGACAGCCTGCTGGCGTTGTTGCCGAGCCATGAAGCACTAGTTTGATGGGCACCAATGGATATGGGATTGCTATGGTTCTTGTGCCTACGATGATTTTGCCAAAACGTGATTTAAATGCCTGTTGATCGTCTTACTAGTCTAACCCAATGGGCCGCCCTGCAAGCTCACGCAGAGGTGGTAAAGGGCTTGCATATGCGGCACCAATTCGATGCCGAGCCCAACAGATTCATAGAGTATTCATTAGGATTCGACGGTCTTTTGTTGGACTATTCCAAGAATAGGGTTACCTCCCAAACTATACCAATGCTTATGGAACTTGCTGAGGCTTGCCAACTTGAAGCGGCCCGGAGAGCCATGTTTGATGGGCAATTGATTAACATAAGTGAGAGCAGAGCAGCCCTTCACGTCGCGCTAAGAGATCTTTCAGATCGTGCGTATGTAGTTAACGGCAAAGATGTTACGCATGAAATTAAAAGCACTCGCAAACGTGTGTATGAGTTTGCTGAAAATATTCGGAACGGCACACTCAAGGGGTTCTCAGGTGATAACATCAATGCGGTGGTCCACATCGGAATTGGTGGATCGGATCTGGGCCCGAGGTTTTTAACTGATGCTTTTGCGGGAACTTTGAACAACGGCCCAAGAGTGCATTTTGCCGCAGATGGAGCTCAAACGGAACTCAAGTCTATTTTGGTAGAGCTCGAGCCGCAGAAAACGCTATTCATTATTGCTTCAAAGAGTTTCACAACAGCTGAGACTATGGCAAATGCTGAATTAGCGAAAAAATGGATTTCAAATGCCGAGGGTTCGGAAGCTGTGGCTAGTCATTTTGTGGCCATCACAATGAATGGTGAAGCGGCCGCAAACTTTGGTATTTCGACGGACAGTATTTTGCCTATTTGGGATTGGGTTGGTGGCCGTTATTCTGTCTGGTCCGCCATTGGATTGCCTATAGCCTGTGCTCATGGACAGGAGGCATTTGAGCAGCTTTTAGCTGGTGCCCACGCTATGGATAAGCATTTTGAATCGGCACCATTCTCGAATAATCTTCCAGCAATAATGGGAATGCTGGGTGTCTGGTACGTTAATTTTTTCGAAGCATCGGCGACAGCTATCCTACCCTACGACTCCAGGCTAAGTGGATTTACATCATATCTCCAGCAGTTGGAAATGGAGAGCAATGGCAAGATCGCAAGTCACGACGGTCAGGTTGTCTCTGTAAAAACTGCTCCGGTTCTTTTTGGTGGGTCGGGAAACGCAGGGCAGCATTCATTTTTTCAGCTCCTGCATCAGGGTTCGAACTATATTCCTTGTGATTTTATAGTTTCGGCGGAGGGTGCGTGTGAACGACATGATGAGATTGTCGCAAATTGTTTTGCACAGAGCGAAGCTTTGATGAGGGGCTGTTCGCAAAATGACTTAACTAGTATTGAAATAAATCTGCTGCCACATCTGGAGTGTACAGGGAATAGACCTTCCAATACTATTCTTCTTGATGAAGTTTCACCATTCACCCTCGGGATGCTACTAGCTCTTTATGAACATAAAGTGTTTGTGCAAAGTGTTATATGGAATATCAATCCTTTTGATCAATGGGGTGTGGAACTAGGAAAAAAGCTGGTTTCAGGAATCATGGTAGATATAACATCTGGCCAAATTGGCGGAGAGCATGACGGTTCAACACAAGGTTTGATGGCTGCATATTGCCAGGCGAGGAAGAGTTAGTCTCATGCCGCTTCGAATTCTACCACCAAATTTAGTTAACCAAATAGCAGCTGGAGAGGTAATTGACCGGCCGGTGTCAGCCGTGAAGGAGCTGGTCGAAAACGCTTTGGATGCCGGCGCAAAGCGCATTGAAATTACTGTTAATGACGGCGGCAGAGCACTGATTATTGTCCAAGATGATGGTTTTGGGATGAAGGAAAAGGAGCTAGCCCTTGCCGTTGAAAGGCATGCAACCTCCAAGCTTCCTGACGATGACTTGTCTGCCATTAGCTCTTTGGGATTTCGCGGAGAAGCTTTGCCATCCATAGGTTCTGTATCTCGCCTAACCATTACAAGCCGTACTAATCATTCTGATAGCGCGTGGTATATACGCGTGGAGGGTGGTAAACGGGAAGGTCCTGTCCCCACTCCACATCCCCGCGGCACCCGTGTCGAAGTGCGAGACTTATTTTACGCCACACCAGCTCGCCTCAAGTTTCTCAAATCTGCTCGTACTGAAGTGAGTCACACTATCGATGTAGTGCAAAGACTTGCGATGTCGAATCCAAGCGTGGCGTTTTCGTTAACTGCAGACGGAAAAAATCGGTTGAACCTGTCTGTAGCTCAAGGCGAATTATTTGAGGCGAGGATTGATCGTCTTGCGGCAGTGCTAGGAAGAGAATTTGCTGCCAATGCTGTACCGGTTGAGGCGGAACATGCTGGTATGACGATACTAGGTCACATTGGTGTTCCCACTTTCAACCGCGGTAATGCCTCTGCGCAATATCTGTTTGTAAATGGCCGCTCTATAAGGGATAGGTTACTATATGGCGCGGTAAGGGCAGCCTACCAAGATTTTCTGCCAGGCAACCGACATCCTTATGTAGTGTTATTTCTTGATGTTCCGCGGAGTCATGTCGACGTCAATGTCCATCCGGCAAAATCCGAAGTGGGGTTCCGTGACGCAGGATTGGTTCGAAACTTGGTTGTTAGGGCTTTGAAACAGGCCCTTACCGATTCAGGCCACAAAGCATCAAGTACGATTTCTGCGGCAGCGGTAGGAGCCTTTCGCGCAGGTGACCAACGATCTCTTCCGATTGCCAACAACACATCAGAGGTGCCAAGAGATGCTAATTCTCAAGGAAGTTTTGAGATGGCTCCGTCGGCCTCAGTTACCTATGTCGGTGACTCCCCTGAAATATCGGACGGAAAAGGATATCCACTGGGCGTCGCCAGGGCTCAGGTGCATGAAACCTACATTGTTGCCCAAACGGATGATGGGATTGTAATCGTCGATCAACATGCTGCACACGAGAGGTTGGTGTACGAACGAATGAAACACGCTTTGGCGGGTACTGGTATCGAGCGTCAAATGTTGTTGCTGCCAGAGGTGGTTGAATTGGACCACTCGTCAGCTGAAAGCCTGAAAGATAGGGCACGCGAACTAGCCGAGCTTGGTATAATAATTGAACCGTTTGGTGAGCGCGCTGTGATAGTGAGGGAAATTCCTGCGTTGCTAGGGGAGACCGATGTGCAGGGACTTATTAAGGATTTGGCCGGTGAGCTATTAGAATTGGGTGAAGCCCTTGCTCTGAATGATAGGCTCTCACACGTTTGTGGTACCATGGCGTGCCATAGTTCAGTCCGGGCGGGTCGGCGTTTGGGTGCTCCGGAAATGGATGCCTTGTTGCGTGAGATGGAGGCGACACCACATTCGGGTCAGTGTAACCATGGTCGCCCAACCTACGTAGAGCTTAAGCTCAGGGATATAGAGCGGTTGTTCGGTCGCAAGTAAGATGGTGAGGCCGCCAAGTCTTAGGGATCCCATCTCAGAGAACTTTGTTTTGTGCATCGTACTGTTGCAGAAGTCATTTTGCGCTGACTAGTTGCCAAGGCAGAAAAAGCGAGGGCAGCGTGGGTGATGAGATTGATAGCGAGTTGGACGTTGTCTAAGATGCAGCCATGCGCCAGAGCGGAATCCAGGGCATGATGATCGGTTCTGATAACTTTGATCGCTGTTTCTGGTGTATGGGTGATCCAGAGTACATTTCTTATCATGATAGTGAGTGGGGGCGGCCTGTAGCTGATGATATCTATCTTTTCGAAAAGCTTTGTCTTGAAGGTTTCCAATCTGGCCTGAGTTGGCTGACCATCCTGCGTAAGAGGGATAACTTCCGTTCAGCCTTTTTGGGGTTTGATTTCGAAAAAGTTGCTCGGTTTAACTCAAATGACGTAGGTAGATTGTTAGAGGACACAGGTATTGTGCGGCACCGCCCGAAAATTCAGTCGACCATTAATAACGCTAAACGTATGTGTGATCTTGTCGACGAGTTAGGATCTTTATCTAATTATGTTTGGCGCTTTGAGCCGGACATTAATGACCGACCTAAGAAGATTACTAAGGAGATACTAATTACGCTAACCCAAACACCGGCATCAGATGCCCTCAGCAAAGATCTAAAACGTCGTGGTTGGTCATTTATTGGACCAACGACGGCATACGCATTCATGCAAGCCGTGGGCATAGTTAACGATCATGTTGAAGGATGTGGTTTTCGTTCCCTAGCGGAGCAGGAGCGAGCGACTTTTAAACGGCCTGAAAGGTGAAAACTCGGCTGCGGCCGTAATCACGATAGTCCAACAACTCATATCCGGGTAATCGCTTGAAACTTTCTTCGCCGCTTCCTTCTGCGGTGACAAGGGCACCAGGCGTTAGCCAGCTTTTCGCGGCCAAATTTGTTAGCGTTGGGACAGTTAACTGTTGTCCATACGGCGGGTCCATAAGAACAAGGTCTACTGGTAACCTGGGGCTTGGCATATTTGTCGCATCAGCTGCAAGGACTGTGGATTTATCCTCTATTTGGAGTTTTGTAATATTGCTGCGGATCAATTCCAAGGCATGCGGATCTTGTTCAACCAGGGTTGCATGGACGGCACCACGAGACAATGCCTCTATGCCTAAGGCACCTGTGCCAGCAAAAAGATCAGCAACACGAGCGCCTTCCAGTCGAAAACCAAAGTCGGTAAATCCGTGACGAAGTCGATTAAACAGCGCCTCCTTTACCCTTGAAGAAGTTGGCCTAATTGTATTCGTGTATGATGCAGAAATCATCCGGCCCCTAAGAGTGCCTGCTAATATGCGAAGGCGATGGTCTGCGCGATTCATGTCAATCATGGTCTTTCGGATGCTTCAAGATTGTTAGGATATTCTTATTTAAACTGGCAAGGTGTTGCCGACTTGCTCTTTTAGTACCTTCTGGGGTACTTCAGCTATATCCCCAGCGGGTAAGTTACCTAATTGAAATGGACCAAAAGAAATTCGAATTAGTCGGCTTACCTGGAGATTTAGATGCTCCATGATTCTTCGGATTTCGCGATTCTTTCCTTCTTTTAGTGAAACGGTGAGCCAGGTATTGGTTGTCTGCTTTCGATCGACTGTGATGAGGATCGATCCATAACGTACTCTGTTCACGGTAATGCCGTGTGCAAGGGCATCGAGTGCTTTCGGCTCAGCATGGCCGTGGACGCGGACCCGGTAACGGCGTACCCACCCTGTTGAGGGAAGCTCAAGAGTTCGGGCTAGGTCTCCATGATTTGTGAGAAGTAATAGGCCCTCGGACTTCAGATCCAACCGGCCAATGCCCATTACCCGGGGTAGGTCTGTGGGTAACGACTCAAATACTGTCGGCCGGCCTCTTTCATCCTTGTGGGTGGTAACGAGGCCTGCTGGTTTGTGATAGCGCCATAGACGAGGTCTTCCGCGCGCCGGTATGCGTTCTCCGTCAACAGCCACAATGTCATCAGGCTCTAAATTGATAGCCGGAGTCTCAATTGTCTTGCCATTAACCGTTACTCGACCATCAGTGACTAAGCGTTCTGCATCACGCCGAGAGCATATACCAGCGCGTGCGATGATTTTTGCAATCCGTTCTCCTTCATACTCGGAGTTGCCTGTCATTCTAGGCATGCAGTCACAAAGGCTTTGAACAACAGTGAGTCCGCCAAGCTGACATGAAACTCGGGATGCCATTGGACACCGATACAAAAATTACGCGATGGATCCTCAATTCCTTCGATTACGCCGTCAGGTGCGCGAGCATTAATTTTGATACCGTCAGGCACATCCTTGACTGCCTGATGATGGGCGCTATTTACCGGAATGAGAGCTTTACCCACGATGCCGTGTAGCCGTGTACCCTTAATGATTTCCGCGTCGTGGCCCGGTTCGTTCCGCGGATTAGGTTGTTCATGTGGGAGTGCGTTATCAATTTCATCAGGAATGTGCTGAATTAGTCTGGCACCCAGTACCACTGCCAAAAGTTGTTCGCCGCCGCAGATACCTAGTATGGGTTTGTCAGCATCTAGGGCAGTCTTAGTTATTGCTATTTCGAAATCAGTTCTGGTTTCTTTCACGGTGACCGTTTCGTGGAGTTCTTCGTCGCCAAATACTGATGGGTGAATATCAAAAGCGCCGCCCGATATTACCAAGCCATCTATCATCCTAACATATGTCTCCAAGATGGCTGGCTCATTGGGGAGAAGGATGGGTATGCCACCTGCCATTCGGATCGCGGAGCAATAGTTCTGTCGTATGGCTAACCAAGGAAACTTTGAATAGGCTCCGGGATCCTCAACGTCGATCGTGATTCCTATTACCGGTTTAATCATGTTGACTTGCCTTAATCTTGTTCCGGTGCGCCATAACCCAAATCGGACGGGAGCCAACACCACGTTATGTGGCAGCCATTTGGTGGTTGGTTAGTGTTGGGCGGCCGACGCATCACTATAACCTATCACTGAGAACTATTGTTGTCCTTTGCTGGTTTTAACGGCAGCCACATTAGATCGTTGTCAATATTAGCGTTGCTATGGCGGATTTTGGCGAATCACTTATCTATGCTTATTTCTTTGCTGATGTTTACTGCAAATGAAGATTGTTCATTATGTTTGGTTTCTATATGGGAACTTGAATAGGTAGCTTAATATGGAACAGTAGAAAAGTTTCGAGTGTCCCTTGAGGAACTGCGGCAGACTCCAGAAGGTTGAGATATGGATGCAGACCCATATATGGCGCGAGCCTTAGATGAGGCCCGGAAGGCAGCTAAACGCGGCGAAGTTCCTGTGGGTGCGGTTGTTGTTTTAGCCGAGGAGAATCGGATAATAGCTGCTGAGGGCAATAGGGTGGAGGAGCTGTCCGACCCAACTGCCCATGCCGAAATGCTGGTTCTGCGCAATGCTTCGAAAGTCATGACGGCTTCGCGGCTCACCGATTGCGATCTCTATGTTACCCTTGAACCCTGTTCCATGTGTGCTACTGCAGTTTCTTTGGCTCGCATCCGTAGGTTGTATTATGGTGCGCCAGATCCGAAGGGCGGTGGAGTTTATCACGGCCCCCAGATCTTTGCTCAGCCAACCTGTCATCACAGACCCGAGGTTTATGGAGGGATAGGAGAGACAGAAGCATCGGGCCTTCTGAAAGTATTTTTTCAGTCCAAGAGGTGACTAGCTATAGCAGCTGATTACTTTGCTGTCCTGTTCCTTCGGCCTTAGCGATATTTATGTGAATAGTTAGAACTTTACTTGCTCTCTCTTTGAATGGCTCGCCAACCAATGTCGTGGCGGCAAAAACCTCCAGGCCAAGAAATATTTTCTATAGCGTCATAGACTAGTCTCTGGGCGTCGACAGTCGTTGCGGCAGACGCCGTAATTCCCAATACGCGGCCGCCATTTGCTATGAGCTTGTTTCCTTCTTTCTTGGTACCAGCATGAAACACCTTTACGCTAGTCATGGCATCTGCTCTTTCAGATCCTTTAATCTCAGTGCCATTCTTATACTTACCTGGGTATCCATTGCTTGCCATAACTACAACCATGGCTGTGTCTGGATGCCATTGAAGATCAAAATGAGACAAATGACCATCTGCTGCAGCTATCAGGGCAGGTAATAGGTCGGATTTAAGCCGCATCATTAAAACTTGGCATTCCGGGTCGCCGAATCGCACGTTGAATTCTAACACTTTTGGTCCACTGTCGGTGATCATCAAACCAGCAAATAGGACGCCCATAAAGGGCGCACCGGCCTCGGCCATAGCTGTAACGGTTGGTGTGATGATCTCCTTCATGATGCGGCTCTCCATTGCCGCATCCACAATCACCGCCGGAGAGTACGCGCCCATACCGCCGGTATTTGGACCAGTATCGCCTTCGCCGACAGCTTTGTGATCTTGGGCCGAGGCCAGGGGAAGAGTATTTAGCCCATCTACGAGGGCAAAGAAGCTAACTTCTTCACCTTTAAGGTATTCCTCTACCACGACTTCACTTCCTGCATTTCCAAAGGCTTTATCAGTCATGATGTGATCAATGGCGTCGTGAGCTTCCCCAATGGTACTGCACAAAATTACACCTTTGCCCGCCGCAAGGCCGTCGGCTTTAACAACGATAGGCGCTCCTTTTATGTCTACAAAATCCTTCGCTGTTTCTGGTTTTGCAAATCGTCCATACGCCGCTGTTGGGATATTGTGACTAGCGAATAGGTCTTTCATAAAACCCTTAGAACCTTCCAAACGGGCTGCAGCAGCACTCGGGCCGAAGGCCTTTATTCCCGAGTCGCTAAGACGATTAATGAGCCCCATGACCAGAGGTACTTCTGGTCCCACTACTACAAAGTCTATTGATTGGGTTTTACAAAATCTCAAAATTCCCTCGATATCGTCGGCGTCAATATCAACACACTCTGCGTCTTGAGCAATCCCCGCATTACCTGGTGCACAATAGATTCTCTTGCATAGGGGTGAAGCCTTTAAGGCCCAGCACAACGCGTGCTCTCTACCACCACCTCCGACAACAAGAATTTTCATAAAAGGATCCTATCTCGAACAAGCGTTATTGCATCACCTTGTCGCACACTTGTTTGTGAAGACCAAGGTTGAGGCTTCAACCTGACTTCATCCCACCGTATGGTGTTCATATGAAAAATGCATCAAAGAACAAAATAATTATTAGAATACTGTTCTGGGTCTTGGCACTTACCGTTCTGCTAGGCATTCCAACAGAATTTTCTATAGAGGCCAAGACTCTGCGGGTTTCAGTTCAGGCGTTGCCCCCTAGTCTTTTTAATCCCTATCGCAACACGGGACTTCCCTACGTCTACGCGTGGAGTGCTACTTTCGACGGACTCACGGCTATTGACGAAAATGGGATGCTACAACCCTGGCTAGCGACGTCCTGGGAAAATGTTGATCCTCTGACGTGGATTATTCGCCTGCGCGACGATGTCATTTTTTCCAATGGCAAACCATTTACTGCTGATGCAGTTGTCGCGGTCGTTAACTTTCTCACTAGTAAGGAGTCGGTGAAGGAGGTTGTAGCCCGCATGATGTTTTTTCTCGAATCCGCGCGGGTTATTGATGACAAAACGGTTGAGATTAAAACTCGTGTGCCGACGCCACTTCTACCTCGTTTTCTTCCGCAGTTTTACATGGTTGAGCCAGAGCATTTTCTAGCTCTAGGCTTAGAGGGGTTTGCACGTGAGCCAGTTGCTACCGGCCCCTTCATCCTAGAGGAAATCCGGCCAGACCGTGCAGAATTAGCAGCCTTTGGTAACTCATGGCGGGCACCCAGGGTGGATAAGTTACGAATATTAGTTCTTCCAGAAAAAACCACTCGTACCTTTGCCATCCAGACAGGACAACTCGATATTGCTCTAAATATGGGTCCTGATGAGGTAGCTCAAATCGTGGCATCGGGCGGGAAAAAAGTATTTTGGCTTGATGCAGCAATTTGGGCTTACCATATTGTTGATGGACGTCACCCCGCACTGGATGACGTTAGAGTACGGGAAGCCCTTAACATTGCAGTCGACCGACAAGTCATAATAGATAATTTATTGGACGGTGTTACCATACCAGCGACGCAGCCTGCTCCACCTATGGTGTATGGTTTTAATCCAGACCTTCCACCCATTCCTTACGATCCTGAAAGGGCAAATGCCTTGCTGGCTGATGCTGGTTATCCCGAAGGATTTAATATGGTGATTGAAGCGACAGCGGGGTCTAGTGCCAATGACAGTGCCGTAAACCTCATGGTCGCCCAGTATCTTGCTGCGGTCGGTGTAAATGTGGAAATTCGCACAGTCACATCACCACAGATTATACGGCACGTAATGGAAGGAACGTTTCGGGGTCACGCCTTCGGACTTCACTACAACTTTGAGCCGTCCATTGAAGTTTTGCGCGCTCTCGACACTAACTCGTGCCTGTGGTCTTTCCCTTGGTATTGTCGTGAGGAAGTTATGCCAATGATTCATGCGGCCCAAAGGGAATTTGATCCCGATACGAACCTTAAGATACGCAAGGACATTATGACTTACTATCGGAAGGACTGGGCTTCCATTTTCATGTATCAGGCACCGCGATTTGCGGCGACTGCCAGCAATGTTTCTGGGCTGAATGTAGTTAATAATTTCATTATGTTCGATCGAATCGTTATCGAGGATTAGCTGTTATGGGCCTTTATGAGACCTGGCGAGGCTAGGGCGCTGCCGTTTGAGGCTGACACATTTTGTTGAATGTAGCCCGGGCAAGTAAGGGTGGTTATCTGGTTTCTTCTTTCTCTACCGTGTTACTATAGTGGCTGCTTTTCTATTTGGGATAATCTAATCATGGTGTCGGAGCTTCCCCAAAGAGACATTAATTCGGAAATATCTAACTCTCCCCAATTCAGTGTTTCGGAACTATCAGCTGCGCTTAAGCGGACCGTAGAGGGCGCATTTGGATATGTTCGCGTGAGGGGAGAGATATCCCAACCCAAAGTGGCCGGCTCGGGTCACTGCTATTTGCGCCTAAAAGATGAAAATGCCGTATTGGATGGTGTGATTTGGCGAGGCACCATGGCCAAGTTGTCCTTTGCGCCGGAGGAAGGTCTCGAGGTGATAGTCTCGGGGAGGCTCACTACATATCCAGGTCGATCGACCTACCAAATAGTTGTAGAATCACTTGAGCTGGCGGGAGAGGGAGCCCTACTAAAGCTCCTGGAGGAGAGGCGAAAGAAACTGCATTCAGAAGGTCTGTTTGATGAGAAGCGCAAGCAGAAAATACCATACTTACCTGAAGTCATTGGTGTAGTGACCTCCCCTACTGGGGCTGTAATTCGTGATATTATCCATCGTATTAAAGATCGTTTTCCTTGCCGTGTGCTGGTTTGGCCCGTTCGAGTACAGGGAAAGGGCGCCGCTGAGGAAGTGGCAGCAGCTATCGAAGGCTTCAATGACCTTGTTGATGGCGGCACAATTCCCCGACCAGGGTTATTGATAGTGGCTCGTGGTGGAGGTTCGTTAGAAGATCTCTGGGCCTTTAATGAAGAAATCATAGTCCGTGCTGTTGCTGCATCTGGTATTCCATTAATTTCAGCTGTTGGGCATGAGGTTGACACGACATTAATTGACTTTGCATCTGACGTGCGTGCACCGACACCCACTGCAGCAGCTGAAATGGCTGTCCCGGTGCGTCTAGATCTATTGGCGCAAGTTAATGACGATAGTGTTCGGCTAATTCGATCTGTTAGACGACTAATGGACGAACACCGCACTCAGCTCAAAGGTTTTATCCGTGGCCTTCCAAATCTAGGTGCCATCGTTGAGCAGAAGAGTCAGGATTTAGATCAATTTGCTGATAGGCTTAAGTTTGGACCACAACGGTTGCTTGATGCAAAACGTGCTGATTTGCGCGCTACGGACGTGGGTTTAAAACTTGGTTATTTTAAAAGGGATCTGACCCGTTTCACTGCGGACCTGGCCGACCGCCACGTTCGTATAGGGAAGGGTTGGGAGCGTTTCCTGCAAGATCTAAGAGCACGAAGAGACAACTTAAGTTCCCGTTTAGACTCTGTATCTCCCACACGTGTTCTAGAGCGCGGGTATTCCGTTATTTGGGACGCGAGCGACAATCTCGTTATCTCTGCGAAACCGGTCCGTATCGGAGATATTTTGCGTATTGAGTTCCAAGATGCCAACATACAGACCGTTGTAAGAGGCCCTGGTGTTCCACGAAAAGTGCCAGCCGCAAAGACGCGGTCCGGCGAAAGCGGCAAAGAGGCTAGGCAAGGTGAGCTTCTGTGAATCAGTTTTTCACATACCTTCTCGTTACTTTGTTTTATCCATTTAATGTTTTGGCTATTGATATTTTTCTAACTGGTCGTGCTGAGCAAGGTGGTTTGATGTTTGGTGTTGTGTTGCCCGGTACTAAGGTTTCGCTTAATGGCCGCGACTTGATGGTTAGTGATGAAGGCCGTTTTGTCATAGGATTCGGCAGAGATCATGCTGTGTCAGCCACATTATCTGTCACAGCAAGTGACGGTGAAATTCAGGAAAGAAATATCAGTGTAGCTAGGCGTCACTGGACTATCGAGCGTGTGGACGGTCTATCTCAGCGGTTAGTAACACCGGATTCCGAAACATTAGTGCGGATACGATCAGAGGGAGCTATGATTGCCGCGGCGAGGCGTCGCACGGAACCAGTGGCATTTTTCGAGACAGGCTTCATAATTCCTGCAACAGGGCGAGTGTCGGGTGTGTTTGGCAATCAACGCATTCTTAATGGTGAGCCGCGTTCACCTCATTCAGGTTTAGACATCGCTGCTCCTGAGGGCACTGCCGTGAGGGCGGCCGCTGACGGTGTTGTTAGCCTCGTTAACAATGCTATGCTACTGACTGGTAAGACGGTGATGATTGACCATGGTCATGGTCTAGACACAGTTTACATCCATATGAGCGCTATTCATGTGGAGGATGGACAGCTTGTCAGCCAGGGCGATGTGATAGGTGAAATTGGCATGACAGGCCGTGCTACGGGCCCCCATCTTCATTTCGGTGTAAACTGGTATACCACTAAGCTTGATCCACAAACGGTGCTTGCAGTCTTGCCCGCATTAAAAACTATCGAGAGCTTTGACCAATAAGTTATCAATTGCCTTAACGTTATTCCACTGCACACTGACGGAAAGTACATTTACTTGTTGGCGATGGTCAGGAGCAAGGCGAACAGCATCTTTCTCGGTAGTTACTGGGAGGGCATCAAGTGCGAAGGCTTCATCTAAGATAGGTTGAATGTCTGATTCTTGAAAAAGGTGATGATCGTCAAATGTGTGTGCTGAAACGACTAAGGCGCCGAGGTCGATGAGGGTGTCAAAGAACTTTGTGGGATTACCTATGCCAGCAAAGGCAACTACCTTGCAATTTTTTAGTTGAGCCCCTTCAGGCCCGGGGATGAGATTTGCACCATAGATGGGAATATGTGCTGGCAGAAGAGGTGGGAGGTTTGTGTCATCAGATCCAATAAGCACCACAGCGTCCGTTCGCGCTAATCCTGATTGAGGGCTCTCCCTCAGCGGGCCAGCAGGAATCATTCTGCCGTTTCCAAAACCGACATTTCCGTCGATCACTAGAATCGAAAGTGTTTTGTCTAAGCTGGCATGTTGATGGCCATCGTCCATAATCAAAACATCAATTTCTTCGTCTAGCGCAGCGGTGATCGCTTTAGCCCGGCGGCGAGAGACCCACGTTGGTATTAATCGACTGTGCACTAGAGCTTCGTCTCCGACATCTGCGACACTATGGATATTGGGATCAACACGTAGTGGACCCTTAAGTTGTCCTCCATAGCCACCGGTCAGAATCGCTGGGCGACGGCCCATGCTGCGCAGCTTCTCCGCGAGATTAGCAGCAATAGGTGACTTACCAGTTCCGCCCACCGAAATATTACCGACACAAATAACGGGTATAGGTGCGGTAACGGATGAGGTGACCTTAAGACGCAGGGCGGTAATTCCGCCATATAGACTTCCGATAGGATCAAGAAATATTCCTACCGGGCTATCCTTGTTGGACCAGAACTTAGGCGCGCGCACGACGGTCTGCCTGAGAACCCATATGTGCTGGCTCTATAGATGGCTGACCTACCGCTTCGTCTGCGGTTCGGCTCACCCAAGTCAGAGAGTTCTCAAGTTGAAGACGGAGTGATTCCATAGTGGCCTCGTCACTGTCGTGAGGCACAGAAATAGGATTTCCCCATACTAATACACCGTTGGAAAACGGCAGGCCTATAACTAGACGATCCCATGTGCTTAAGACATGCCGACGACTTGTTGCTGCACACGCTGGTAATATTACTGCACCGGAGAGCCGTGCGACGGTGATAGCACCAGCACCAGCTCGCATACGTGGTCCTCTTGGTCCATCCGGTGTAATCCCGATCGATTGGCCGGCTTTCAAATGTCTGATTAAACTGCGCAAAGCGTCTGTCCCGCCCCTAGTTGATGAACCAGCAATGTTCGATAACCCTAACCGCGCAATGGTTTCGGCAATAAGCTGGCCGTCGGAGTGGGCAGATACTAGCATGTAGAATGGCTTATTTGATTGCCAGCAGTAGGGCATTAGGAGCAACCGGTTGTGCCAAAAAGCAAGGATCACAGGCCTTTTTCCCGCCCAAGCTTCTTGCGTGGCCTCGATATTGATGATGTCCCAACTGGAGGTTATCCGAACTAGGCGAATATAATTTGCAGCCAACCAGCACAGAAGGCGGCGGATTGGGGGTCTCCGGGACAACCATTTTATAGTTTTACGCACAAATTCAACCTTTTGTGAAAACAATATAATTGTTGTCCAAGGTTTTTGCCGCACTAGCAACAAAATACAATATGCTGCGTCGAATTTGTATTGCGCAGAAAAGGCGATTTACATTCAAATATTGCTGCATGAAGTATGAAAAACCCTAATAAGAACGTTATAGCTATCTAGGTCGTTATAGTAGGTTCGATTTTAGTATTTTAGTGCCCATGCATCCCTAGATTTCTGGTCAACACCAAGGTCAATAACAAAATTTTCCTGATGGTTTTGAAACGTACGTAACTTTAGAGAGGCACTCAGGTTCCTGCGATGCTCAGACTATCTATGCGCACTGTTGGTGCATCCAAACCAAACTGAATATCTAGATCACTAGCTGGCGTCAGTGTCTTGAACATATTTTTTAGGTTACCGGCAATTGTGATCTCATTCACGGGATAGGCCAATTCACCTCCTTCAATCCAGTAGCCCGCAGCACCGCGGCTATAATTTCCTGTCAGCATATTGACGCCCTGTCCAAAAACGTCCGTGACGTATAGTCCGTCCCTAATTTCAGAAATCATGTCGTCAGGTGATTGGGCTCCTGCCTCTAAATAAATGTTGGTTGCAGCAGGAGAGGGTGCTGAGGAAGTTCCGCGTGCTGCATGTCCTGTTGGCTCTAAGTTCAGCTGCCGTGCGGAGCGTAAGTCGAGCAACCAAGATGTGAGAATTCCGTTCTCGATCAACAGTCGTTCGTGGTTTGGAAGTCCTTCCGCATCGCATGGCTTTGACCTCAATCCTCTTGGCCGGTGGGGTTCTTCAAATATGTTGATTTGGTTTCCAAAAATGTCTCGGCCAATGGAGTCCTTGAGAAACGAAGTTCCTCTTGCAATTGCCGTGCCGTTGATTGCGTTAATCAAATGCCCGACAAGTCCACGAGCGGTACGGGGATCGAAAAGTACCGGCACTTTGGTGCTAGAAATCTTGCGTGCGCCGAGGCGCTTGACAGCACGTTCTCCGGCTGTTCGCCCAACATCTGCGGCATCGCGCAAATCGGAGAAGTAGACCGCTGAAGTATGATCATAATCGGTTTCCATGCCCTTATCAGTGTCTCCAGCTATTACGGAAGCGCTGATAGAGCATCCTGAGGAGCTATAGGAGCGCTCGAAGCCGTTTGAGGCGACAAGGGCAACATCGCTGCGTCCCCAGCTCGACTGGGCTCCATCTGAATTGGTAACGCCATCAACGCTTCGGGCAGAATCCTCGCTAGTTTTGGCCGCATCGATGAGTGTTGCGGTCTCGATTTCTGTATTATCACACATATCAAGGGTCGGAAGAGTAGTGGCCAAAAGACTGGGATCGGCAAGTCCACAATAGGGGTCATCAGGAACGGTTTTTGCCATGGCCAAGGCCCGTTCCACCAATTCATTCTGGGCCTCTCCAGTACGATCCGATGACGCAACGATGGCCTGTTTATTCCCTGACAATACTCGCAGGCCAATATCGTTCAGTTCAGAGCGCTCCAGACGCTCAATTTGGCCCATACGACAAGTCACAGAAATTGACGTACTGTCTACTAGTATGGCATCGGCTGCGTCGGCACCCGACCTTTTTGCATTTTCTATAAGGTCAGAGAGAATGTTCAGTGAGTCGTTGTTTGACATGAAATTCTAATCATCCCAAATTGATTTTCCGTTACCAGGTAGCCCATAGCTGCTCCACTTACTGGAGACAAGATTGATTATGTCGTCAGTCATTCGAATTTTTCTACCCCACGTCCGTTTTGTCTCTCCCAAAAGTTTGTTCGTTGCATCCATGCCAATCTTTCCTCCAAGGCCTGGTTCTGGTGAGGCAAAATCGAGATAGTCTATGGGTGTGTTTTCGATAACTGTTATATCGCGTGCCGGGTCCATGCGGGTTGATATTGCCCACATTACTTCTTTCCAATCCCGGGCATTAACGTCGTCGTCCACGACAATAACGAACTTGGTATAGACAAACTGTCGCAAGAATGACCAAACTCCCATCATCACGCGTTTGGCTTGGCCCGCATAACTCTTCTTCATACTGACGACAGCGATTCTGTAGCTGCATGCTTCCGGTGGCAGCCAAAAATCCACTATTTCTGGGAACTGTTGGACTAGTAGTGGAATGAATACCTCGTTTAGCGCCTCTCCAATAATGCTGGGTTCATCGGGTGGGCGCCCCGTGTATGTGGAGAGATATATGGGTTTCTGTCGCATGGTGATCGCCGAAATTCTAAAGATGGGAAATTTCTCAACATTATTATAGTACCCTGTGTGATCCCCGTAGGGCCCTTCATCGCCTTTTTCATCAAGCATGACATGACCTTCCAACACAATCTCAGCTTGTGCAGGAACTTTTAGGGGGATTGTTACGCAGTCTATTAGGTCTACCGATTTGTTGCGCAGCAGCCCGGCGAATTGGTATTCAGAAAGAGTATCGGGTACTGGTGTTACAGCCGCAAGCAGGGTGCCAGGATCGGCTCCGATTACCGCAGCCGCCGGCAGCGGTTCTGACTTTGTCATTTTCCATCGGTCGTAATGGCCTGCTCCGCCGCGATGTTTGAGCCATCGCATGAGAGTGGTTTCTCGGCCGGTAACTTGCATCCGATAAATGCCTAGGTTGTATATGTCCCTCTTGTCATTTCCGGGTCCTCGGGTGACTACCAACGGCCAAGTAATAAGAGGAGCGGGTTCTCCGGGCCAACAGGTTTGAATGGGGAGGGAATTCAAATCTATATCGTCACCCTCTAAGATAACTTCCTGGCAGGGAGCTTTGGAGACGGTCTTGGGCTTCATAGACATAACTGTTTTGACCAGCGGTAACATGCTAGCGGCCTCTTTCCAGCCACTTGGCGGTTCCGGCTGTTTGAGAAAAGCTAAAGCTTCACCAATGCTACGAAGCTGTGAAGGTTCCCGGCCCATTGCCTCAGCAACTCGCCTGACTGTCCCAAACAGGTTGACTAGAACAGGCATACCGCAAGACCGACCCGTTTCGTCTAAGACGTTTTCGAATAGTATTGCGGGCCCATGCTCTGCCAAAACTCGTGTTTGTATTTCGGTGATTTCTAATCTTGCGGATACTGGTTCTCTGACGCGCACTAATTGTCCGCTTTTATCAAGATAAGTGATAAAATCGCGCAGAGAAGTGTAAGACATTTTTTGCAAACTCTTTCGTGTTTTAGATAAGAGAAGGCGGCGAGTTTGATGCTCAAGGAGTTAAAGGGCTGCCGGCAGTGGCGTCAAGGGCAGTCTCTGTACCCTGTTGATAATTCTTTGTAGAAAACAATTGATACTAGTATTCAATTTCATTGTTACTTGGACCAGAAAATACACAATAGCTGTGCACTATTGGGTCTCCGCTTGCATCGTGGATCTAAGTATACCGAGGTATGTGTTGCTGGGGTATGACTGCAATTGTGCTTCTTGCCCGCTTTTTTAGAAATAGACGGATGCTAAAGCGAGTGCAACGATCAATCCGAAATCGCGGTTAGACTTAAATCTTTCTAGACAGTTCTCTGCATCGTTTATATCAAGTGTTGCCGTTTGCCTTACAAGCTGTCCCGTGGCTACAGTAATTAACAGGAAGAAGACCAGATTAAGTTCTATCAAACTGGCGGCTATGCAAATTAGAACAACGGAGATTGCATAAACTGCCACAATGAATGGCCGTGTGTTCGGACCGAGAGCTAATGCTGATGACTTTATGCCAATCAGGATGTCGTCTTCCTTGTCTTGGTGGGCATAGATTGTGTCGTAACCGAGTGTCCAGAAAAATCCAGCTCCATACAATGCAACTGCTGACCAAGCCAATCCGCCGGTTACTGCTGTCCATCCCATCAGGGCCCCCCAATTAAAGGTTAGTCCGAGCCAGGCCTGGGGCCAGAATGTGTGACGCTTCATAAATGGATACAGAAAAATTAGGACGAGCGAGAAGACTCCTAGCGCAATAGTCCAGTTATTGAACTGTAAAAGAATGACTAAGCCGATCACCAGTTGTGTAATTAAAAACAGCCGTGCTCGATATACAGAAATGGCTCCGGAAGCAATTGGTCTAATCGCTGTGCGCTCTACTTGGGCATCGAAATTACGATCAACAATATCATTGTAAGTGCAACCGGCCCCGCGCATTACCATGGCACCGATTGCAAATAGCACCAGCAATCCTATATTCACATCTCCCTTGCTAGAGAGGGCGATGGCCCATAAACATGGCAAGAGTAGTAACCAAGTACCGATGGGGCGGTCCAACCGCATTAGTAGGACGAATGGTGCAAGGGCATTAGGCACAATACGTCCTAACCAACCGTTGGTTTTAATGTCCGTGCGGTGGCCGGGCTGTGTCTTCGGTGTTTTGGTGATTTCCATGACTCCCTAAGGTAGGCTACGTCAACCTGCAGCTCAACGGCTCATATTATACGGAAGACATCGTGACAAAGACGTTCATGGCCCCACGTCTATACGTACCTTTCAAATTGATACAGGAAGCGGGTATGCAATTGCAGCCTAACCAAAGCCATTATTTGGTCACGGTTATGCGGTGTCGCGTCGGCGACCCAATCACAGTATTCAATGGCCGAGATGGCGAATGGCGGGCTAAGATCGTAACGGCGTCCAGAAAACTGACTTCGATTCAATTATGCCATCAAGTTAGAAAGCAGACAGATGAACCGGATGTCTGGCTGCTGTTCGGCATTCTTAAACAGGCTCCACTTAACCTCATGGTAGAGAAGGCGACGGAACTGGGGGTAAGCACTCTTTGTCCGATTTTGACCCAACATACGGTAGTACGAAATACTAGTATAGATCGTCTTAAATCAATTGTTTTGGGAGCCTCTGAGCAGTGTGGTCGTATGACAATTCCCGATGTGCGCCCAGTAAAGAATCTCGAAGAAGTGGTACTACAGTGGCCAATAGAGCGAAGACTTTTCTATTTGGACGAATCGGGACGTGGTATCGCGATTGCCTCCGGCCTATGCAACAATGGTGCCGGTCCTTGTGCATTTGTGATCGGACCTGAGGGAGGTTTTTATAAATCCGAACTTGACCTATTGGCCGGATTGCCGTCTTCTACGGCGCTTAGTCTAGGACCTCGTATACTCCGTGCCGAAACCGCAGCTGTGGCAGCCCTAGTCTGCTGGCAGGCCCTTTGTGGTGATTGGAAACGACAGTCGACTTAGGGTTTTGATATCACCGCTGGGCCTATTAAATGACCATATTCTGCTCCAAAAATGTTGAGCCTTTAAAAGACAAGTATCAGTTGGTGGGTTATGTGGCTGACGGGAGTAAGCCGCCAAGAGAGTGGCGGCTTGGAACAGAACATGAAAAGTTTGCATACTCATTAGACGGCCAGAGGCCTTTGTCCTACGAAGGATCAAACGGCATAAGTGCTTTCTTGATAGGGTTGCAGAAGTTTGGATGGGAGCCTGTCCTTGAAGGTGACAATGTCATTGCCTTGAGGCAGAAGAACAAAGGCAGCATCACCTTAGAACCGGGTGGCCAGGTAGAGCTGTCCGGTGCACCGTTGGAAACCGTCCATCAAACTTGCGGTGAAGTTAACGAGCATAGGAATCAAATCAAGGAAGTAGCCAAAGATCTCAATATTGGCCTTTTAGGTTTAGGCTTTTCTCCAAATTGGAGTCGGGATGTGGTCAAGTGGATGCCAAAGGGCAGGTACAACATCATGCGTCGCTATATGCCCAAGGTAGGTAATCTTGGAGTCGACATGATGCTGCGTACGTGCACTGTACAGGTTAATCTGGACTACCAGTCGGAAGCCGACATGGTGAAGAAAGTGAGGGTGGCCTTGGCCCTGCAGCCAATAGCGACGGCGCTTTGGGCAAACTCTCCCTTTACCGAGGGAAAACCTAACGGTTATCTCAGTTATCGAGCCCACGTGTGGCAAGAGACTGATGCACGGAGAACAGGAATCCTGCCATTTGTCTTTGACGAATCTATGAGTTTTGAACGTTACGTTGATTATGTGCTCGATGTGCCCATGTACTTCGTTTATCGAGATGGATATATAGATGCAGCAGGCCAATCTTTTCGCGACTTTATGGACGGCCGTCTTCCCGCTATGCCAGGTGAACTGCCTACGATATTGGATTGGGAGAACCATTTGTCGACCGTCTTTCCGGAAGTAAGAATAAAGAGCTTCATCGAGTTGCGCGGTGCAGACTCAGGGCCTTGGGACCGGCTCTGTGCGTTGCCTGCATTTTGGGCCGGCCTCTTATATGATAGCTCGGCATTGGACGCCGCTTGGGATATCGTGCGTGGATGGACGCCAGAAGACCGCGATCGTCTTTATAGGGATGTTCCAAGACTAGCCTTGAAAGCTGAAATCAGCGGCAGGACCCTTCAGGATCTCGCGCACGAGATCTTAACTGTCGCCCGCCAGGGTTTATCTAATCGCGCCAGACTCGATACCGGCGGTAATGATGAAACCGGTTTTTTGACTCCCCTGCAAGAAATCGCCAATTCGGGGATAACACCTGCGGAAAGTATGCTTAAGGCTTATCATGAGCGGTGGAAAGGTGATGTCACTCCAGTGTTCGATGAATTCAGTTATTGATAGGGAATGAATTTCTATGTCTGGTGAAGCTCGGCTCGAAGACTGCAATACCCTCGAAGAGGTGCGTGCCCACATAGACCTTCTTGATAAGGCAATTGTCCCACTTTTATGTGAACGCAACCACTACGTGCAGCAGGCAGCAAAGATTAAAGGCGACGTAGATGTTGTGCGCGTGCCTGTTCGTATTGAGGGTGTTGTTAGTAAGGTCCGCGCTATTGCACTTGAACGTGGCACTGATCCTGATGTAGTTGAAGCAATCTATCGGGCAATGATCGAAGTAAATATTGCTTTGGAGAAAAGGCAGATTACTGATCCTGATGTCACTAGCTAAGAGCAAGTGGCTGCGCTGGTGCAAGTTAGAACGTTGGCATTCAGATTCCCTAGGTCTTATCGACACCTGGCTTTAATTGACACGCCATTAAATGTTCCTGGTTTCAGACACGAGTTCCCCCGACTGTCAGACCATCTACCTTGATCGTGGGTTGACCAACACCAACTGGCACACCCTGTCCCTCCTTACCACAAGTGCCAATGCCTGGGTCGAGAGTCATATCATTTCCAATCATAGATACTTTTGTAAGCACATCAGGACCGTTACCGATAAGGGTTGCGCCCTTTACTGGTGCGCCGACTTTACCGTTTTCTATTAGGTAGGCCTCAGTGGCCGAAAACACGAATTTGCCAGAGGTAATATCCACTTGGCCGCCGCCAAAATTCACAGCATAAAGCCCTTTCTTGACGGAGGTGATAATCTCTTCTGGTTCCGCGCTGCCGCCCAACATAAAGGTGTTCGTCATACGGGGCATTGGGTGGTGCGCATATGATTCTCTCCGGCCATTTCCTGTGGCCGATGTTCCCATCAGTCGGGCGTTCATACGATCCTGGATAAATCCTGCGAGGATACCGTCTTCGATTAATACTGTGCGATCTGTAGGGGTACCTTCATCGTCCACGGTTAACGATCCTCTCAGGTTGTCCATGGTGCCGTCATCGATAACGGTGACACCCGGAGAGGCTATTCTCTTGCCAATAAGGTTATGAAATGCGGAGGTTTTCTTGCGATTAAAATCGCCCTCGAGTCCATGGCCTACTGCTTCGTGCAACAATATACCGGGCCATCCCGGGCCTAGAACCACTGCCATTTCGCCACCAGGGGTGTCCACTGATTCTAAGTTTATTAAGGCTTGTCGCAGAGCCTCATCAACTGCACCTTGCCAGGCGTTGGGTTCCAAGAACCGTTGATATGCTGTTCGACCACCAGACCCGTACGAACCAATCTCCATCCGTTGTCCGTCGCCGACTACCACAGACACGTTGAGGCGAACCAATGGGCGTATGTCACATGCAACTTCACCGTCGCCGCGCAGAATATGCACGGCCTGCCATGACCCTGCCAAAGAAGCGGTGACCTGCTTGACCTTGGATTCTTTATCGCGAGCGTAAGAGTTAATGGCTGCGAGCGTATCCACTTTGGTCTCGAAGGATAAACCAAGCAGAGGATTGTCTTCCGAATACAAACTTTGATTTGTTTTGATAGGAGGGTCGGCCAAAGTACCATGATGCCCGCTCTTGATTGCCTTCACAGCACCCGCCGCTCGCAAGACTGCATCTTCCGAGAGTGTCGTGGAATGCGCATATCCTGTGGCCTCACCAAGGACTGCCCTCAAACCAAAGCCTTGGGCTGTGTTGTAAGCCGCGTTCTTAATTTGACCGTCATCAAAGGTTAAGCTCTCTGAAACTCTGTATTCCAGGAAGAGCTCTCCGTCATCACAACCTTTAAGGACGTCGACAACAACATCCTCTACGGCGGACTTATCCATACCGGTTCTTGAGAAAAACAAGTCTTCAGTTGTACTGATATCAGCCATTTTTCAGTTATCGCCTTCCAATCTAAGAAATACAAGTCACAGAGCAAGATTGTTAGCTTGTTTTTTGCAATCTTCTAGAAATTTGGCTATCGCGTGGCCAGAGATTGCAGGCAAGCCATACAGCAAAAGTAAATACTAATAGAGCAGTAGCTTGGTGTATCAAAGCTAACGGTAGTGGAACTAACGAAAGTAAGGTTAAAATGCCAAAGAAGATCTGTAGAACGCTGACAACAAGTAACGCGCGAATGAGTTTTCTACTTTGTATTTCAAGACCAGCTCGTCTAACAGAGTCCCACAAATAACAGATAGCTAACAACAAAACGATTGCAAGAATGCGGTGGTTGAATTGGACGGTCTTAATGTTCTCAAACCAATTCAAATACCAAGGGGTGAGATCATAGAGCCCAGCGGGTATCAAGCGACCTTCCATTAGTGGAAATGAATTGTAGATAAGTCCAGCATTTAGGCCTGCGACTAAGGCTCCTGAGACGACCACAATTAGAGTGAGGCCAGCAATTCCAAGCGCACACCCAGCCAAAGTATATGAGTTTGGGTGTGTTGCCTCAATACAGTCTTTGATTAATAAGCGTAACCCTATCCATAGCAGGCAGCCATACAAAAAAAAGGCAAGCACCAGATGAGCCGCCAATCGGTATTGGCTCACATCCGGATTATCTATTAATCCGCTTGCTACCATAAACCAGCCCAGGATGCCTTGCAGTCCGCCAATAACAAAGACGCCCACAAGCAGCCAACTTAACTTCCCTCGGATAGTACCCTTAACCCAGAAGAAAAAAAATGGGACAGCAAAGACAAGCCCAATAATGCGGCCCCAGAGGCGGTGAAGGTATTCGAGCCAATAAATGTTCTTGAAGGAGTCAATTTCCATCCATGAGTTGATCTTCAGGTATTCGGGGTATTTCTTGTAGCTTTCAAATTCCGCCAGCCATTCCTCCTCATTGAGTGGAGGCAATAGGCTGAGTGGCTTCCATTCAACCATGGATAATCCGGAACCGGTGAGTCTAGTTGCACCACCGAGCAAGACCATAACAAAAATCATTGCAGCACAAACGAAGAGCCAGGTAGCGACTGCTCGATTACGGCCTAACTCTGTGTCGGTGCTAACTTCCACTGTGTTTGTAGATAGGGCAATGCGATGCATGAAACCAATGCCTCGATCAAGAAATGACATCACCGCCGCCGGTGGCAATAATCTGACCTGTAATGAAATCACTATCAGGGGATACGAGAAAGGCAACGACTGTAGCGACGTCGATAGGGCTAGCCAAATTTCCCATGGGAACGGATTTTGCGAAGCTCTCTATAAAAAGTTTTCCGACGCTGTTAATAGTCATATTAGTCTCTATCAAGCTTGGGGCTACTGCGTTCACGCAGATGTGCCATGGAGCAAGTTCCAAAGCGAGGGCTTTCGTGAGACCATGTAGAGCACCTTTAGCAGTTGTGTAGTGTGACGCCGATGGGCTACCTTTTATGGCAAAGGCTGACCCGGTGTTGACTATCTTGCCGTATTTACGGCGCTTCATGCCTGGGACAACTGCTTGTGCGCCAAAATAACTAGCCTTTACGTGAACCGCGATCATACGGTCAAAAAAATTTTCATCCACGTCTTCGAATGGTGCGGCTTGGCCTGAGATACCAGCGTTGTTGATCAAAATATCGATACTACCCATATCGGTTTCCAGGCTTTCGAGCGCCGCCCTGTACCAGCTAAGATCTGTTATGTCGCCAATCATAGCTTGAGCGCTGCCACCTTCTGACTCTATGGCATTTGTCACAACATCACATTTATCTTCCCGCAAATCCTGAACGATCACATGTGCGCCACGTCTTGCCAATAACTGGGCCTGTGCGGCACCCAAATCTCCACCGCTACCCGTTATGACCGCTAACTTACCTGCAAGTTTGTCAGGCATTTTTTATTTTCTCCTAGGGCTGCACTCTTAAAGAACAATACAGTTTTGCAAGAGCGGAATTAGGCAACAGGTATTATTCAACACTGTTCCAAGTCAAGATAATGTATCCAGAGAATCATATTCGGAAACCTAATGGGCTAAGAAAAAATTCTTATAGAACCGCTCGCAGCGGTATTAAGTTTAAGGGTATCGGACTTGGCGAGCAAAAGCTATTAAACTGGCCTGTTGATTGAACCGGCGTACCATGTCAGAAGAATGGCACATAGATACGAACCTCGAAATGAAAAATGAAGCTAAAGTCATCGAGAGCCTGAAGTCATTATCAAACCCCTTGCAAGCAATGGGGGCTGAATCCATTGAGTATTCGGTCGTTGTTCCAGTCCGAGACGAAGCTGGCAACATTGTTTCACTTGTTGATGAACTAGATTCTGTCATGAGCAACCTTGTTGGTTCGCCTAGGTATGAAATTATATTTGTCGACGACTGTTCGAACGATACAAGTGCGGAAGAAATCATGTCGGCAGCCCGTTCATGTACCACGTTGCGGATGATAAGGTTTTCAAGTCCGTGTGGTCAAAGTCAGGCGTTGATCATAGGTATCCAACTTGCAAAAGGGCCATGGATAATAACTCTCGACGGTGATGGCCAGAATGATCCGGCCGATATTCCTAAGTTGATAGATATTAGGAATAACAGTGAAGGAGAGGTGGGTAAGTGTCTATTCGTGGGCCATAGACTATTGCGAAAGGATAGTTTGATTAAACGCTATGCGTCGTGGCTCGCTAATGATATTCGGGGCTGGCTTCTTAGGGATGCAGTGCCCGATTCCGGTTGCGGCCTCAAGCTTTTTCGCCGCGATGCTTTTCTTGCTTTACCTCGATTTGATGCTTTGCACCGTTTCTTACCGGTATTTTTTCTCCGAGCTGGAGGTCGAACCGTCTCAGTTGAAGTTTCGCATCGACTGCGCTGCCATGGTGTTTCCAAGTACGGTATTCTTAAGCGCTTTCTTCTATGTCTCGTTGACCTTATCGGTGTGATGTGGCTAATGCACCGTCATACACGTCCAGAACCTATCGTGAGTTCCTTTGAAGATCTTGTGCGAGATAAGTCTGACCGCTAGATAGTTGGTGATAGTATCTCGGTTTCTTATTTGCCATTTTACTAAGTATCTAAGGAAACATAAAAATTCTGACTTCCGTCGCGCTCATTGGTAGTAAGTTATTGGCCCATACGCTGGGGTAGCTAAGGGGATTTATGAATAGCTCGCCATACTTTTTCCGGAGTTAAGGGCATAGTAATATCTTTAACTCCGTACTCTGACAAAGCATCAACGACAGCATTGACCACCGCAGCTGGAGCACCAATGGCACCGGCTTCGCCACATCCTTTGACACCTAGCGGATTATGCGTGCACTCGGTTACAGTAGTATCCACTGAGAAGGTCGGCAAATTGTCGGCTCGTGGCAAGCAATAGTCTAGTAGGCTCCCGCTTATTAGTTGTCCGTTATCATCATAGACACAATGTTCAAGAAGCGCCTGGCCTATACCTTGGGCAACACCGCCGTGCACTTGTCCTGCAACAATCATCGGATTAATAATGCGTCCGAAGTCATCCGATGCATGAAATCTTGCGATCTGGACCACGCCCGTTTCGGGGTCTACTTCAACTTCGCAGATATGAGTGCCTGCTGGATAGGTGAAGTTGGCAGGGTCATAAAAGGCCGTCTCCTCTAGTCCCGGCTCTAGTTCTTCCAATGGATAATGATGTGGAACATAAGCGGAGAATGCAATTTCACTGAAAGTTTTTTGGCGGTCTGTGCCAACTACTTTGTAGGTACCTCCTTCGAATGAAACATCTTGTTCGGCAGCTTCCATCATATGGGCTGCAATTTTCTGCCCTTTAGAGACGATCTTGTCTAAAGCACGGGAGAGAGCAGAACCACCAACAGCGACCGACCGGGATCCATAGGTTCCCATGCCGAAGGGTACATTAGCTGTGTCACCATGTGCTATAGTAATTTGATCAAATGGGATGCTCAGCTGGTCAGAAACAATTTGAGCAAAAGTGGTTTCATGACCTTGGCCGTGACTGTGAGAGCCGATAAAGACGGTTATGGATCCCGTCGGGTTAACTCGCACGGTCGCAGCTTCGTATAGGCCGGCGCGAGCTCCGAGGGCTCCGGCTACTGCGGACGGTGCAAGGCCACAGGCTTCGATATAGGTTGCTAGTCCCAGACCCCAGCGTTTTCCACGTTTTCTAGAATCTTCCTTGCGGTCCTCTAGTCCCGCATAATTTATAGCGACCAACGCTTGGTCTAAAGTTGCCTCGTAGTCGCCGGTATCGTATGTGAGCGCTACAGGGGTTTCGTATGGAAATTTGTCAGGCTGGATAAAGTTTAGTCTGCGAAGCATTGCAGGGTCGCGGCCGGTTTCTTTGGCTGCAGTGTCCACTAGACGTTCGAGAAGAAATGTTGCCTCGGGGCGACCCGCGCCGCGGTACGCATCCACCGGCACAGTGTTAGTGAAAATAGCCTTTACATTAATGTAAATAGCGGGGGTAGTGTACTGGCCTGCCAAAAGAGTGCCGTGCAGATATGTGGGGACCACGGCAGCAAAAGTAGACAGATAAGCACCCAAGTTAGCTAATGTATTAACGTGCAATCCGGTAAACTTTCCGTCCCCGTCTAAGGCTAGCGCCGCGTCTGTGATGTGGTCACGGCCCTGTGCGTCGGACACAAAAGCCTCTGATCTGTCCGATGTCCACTTCACAGGTCGCCCAAGTCTGCGTGAAGCAATGCAAACGATGACTTCTTCAGCATAGTGGTAGATTTTTGAACCGAAGCCTCCACCGACATCCGGTGCAACGACACGAATCTTGTTCTCGGGGATCTGAAGGACAAAGGCACCCATTAATAGCCGAATGACATGGGGTGCTTGGCTGGTCGTGTATAGGGTAAGGTCCCCTTTGCCTGGATGAAAGTCTCCAATGGCACATCGTGTTTCAATAGCAACAGGCGCCAATCGATTGTTTATGATCCTCAGCTTGGTGATGTGAGCCGCATTCTCGAATGCAGCTTCTGTTGCATTTAGATCGCCTAATTCCCAGTCGAAACATAGGTTTTCCGGCACATCGTCGTGGACGGTAGCTGATTTAGAACTTTGAGCTGCCGTCATATCGACGACTGCCGGCAGTTCCTTATAGTTCACCTCAACGCTGTCAGCGGCATCTTTAGCTACAGCCAAAGTTGCGGCCACTACCACGGCGATCGGATCACCCACGTGACGTACCGTGCTTTCCGCCAGGACTGGGTGTTTGGGCTCTGCCATGGGCGAGCCGTCGCGGCTATGAATTTGCCACCCACACGGTAGTCCCCCTAATTCTGCAAAGTCGTTACCGGTAAGAACCAAGAAAACGCCTTCTTTCGCTTGGGCTGCCTCGATATTGAGACTAAGTATTTCCGCATGGGCGTGAGGCGAGCGAAGAACGTATGCGTAGACTTGATTGGGTAGCGTGATATCATCGGTGTATTGGCCTTCACCCCGAAGGAAACGCCAATCTTCCGTTCTTTTTACTGCTGCGCCAATACCATACCCATCTTCCGGCATAGTTTTGCCCTCCAATAAAATGCCATTAAGTGGCAATTTTCTTTTAATCCAGCTTAGCTGCAGGACCAATAATTGTCACATGATGTTGATATTAATTGGGTTTGGAAGGAAAGAAAGATATTCATCACATCTTGACTCTTTAAAACCTAGGCATTAGGTACCCTAGCACTCATGAGGGAAGAGTGCTAACAGGCCGTGCCTCGGCGCGTTTTCCCCTTTGGAGCTTACATCTTAAACATCATTCGTACGGAGGAAACACATGAAGTTTCGCCCGCTGCACGATCGGGTGCTGGTTCAGCGCCTAGATTCAGATACAAGATCTGCCGGAGGGATTATAATTCCCGATACGGCACAAGAAAAACCCATGGAAGGAAAAGTTATATCTGTTGGACCTGGTGTCCGCGGAGATGACGGTAAAATCCATAAATTAGATGTCAAAAAGGGTGATCGAATCCTATTTGGCAAGTGGTCGGGCACTGAGGTCAAGGTCGACGGTGACGAACTGTTGATCATGAAGGAGTCTGACATCATGGGAATCATACAATAATTTGCGAAGGACAGAGGAACTCACACAATGGCAAAAGAAGTAAAATTTGGAAGCGACGCCCGCGACAAGTTGCTCCGAGGTGTTGATATTCTGGCCAACGCCGTAAAGGTGACGCTTGGTCCTAAGGGTCGCAACGTGGTCATAGATAAAGCCTTTGGTGCGCCGCGCATTTCCAAGGATGGTGTTACAGTGGCTAAGGAAATCGAACTCGAAGATAAGTTCGAAAATATGGGCGCGCAGATGGTCAAAGAAGTTGCTAGCAAGACAGCAGATATAGCTGGCGACGGGACAACGACGGCTACGGTGCTTGCTCAGTGTATAGTTAGAGAAGGGACTAAGGCAGTTGCGGCCGGACTCAATCCAATGGATCTCAAGCGTGGGGTCGATCGGGCGGTTAAAGCTGTTACTGCGGACCTCGCTAAGCAGTCTAAGCCCGTTAAGACAAACAAGGAAATCGCCCAGGTAGGCACCATCTCAGCCAACGGTCAGTCGGAAATAGGTGATATTATTGCTGATGCAATGACCAAGGTCGGTAAGGAGGGTGTTATTACCGTTGAGGAGGCGAAGGGCCTTGACACCGAGCTAGATGTTGTGGAGGGAATGCAGTTCGATCGCGGTTATCTCTCACCCTATTTCATCACAAACGCTGAGAAAATGATCTGTGAGCTGGAGAATCCATACATTCTCATTCATGAAAAAAAGCTCGCAACTTTACAGCCTCTTTTACCCATACTTGAAGCGATAGCACAAACATCTCGACCGCTATTGATAATAGCAGAAGATATCGAGGGTGAAGCGCTGGCTACCTTAGTGGTAAACAAACTGCGCGGCGGATTGAAAGTATCAGCCGTCAAAGCGCCGGGATTTGGTGATCGCCGCAAGGCTATGCTTGAAGACATTGCTGTCCTTACCAAGGGGCAGGTCATTTCAGAGGATGTGGGTATCAAGCTGGAGAACGTTGCACTTGACATGCTCGGACAGGCTAAGGTCGTTGATATTACTAAAGAAGAGACCACGATCATTGATGGCGCCGGCAAGAAGAACGACATCAAGGGGCGTTGTGAACAGATTAGACGCCAGATAGAAGATACCACATCTGACTATGATCGGGAGAAGCTTGAAGAGCGTCTGGCTAAACTTGCCGGTGGAGTCGCAGTGGTCCGTGTGGGTGGTGCCACTGAAGTAGAAGTGAAGGAAAAGAAAGACCGAGTGGATGATGCACTACATGCAACCAGAGCCGCAGTAGAGGAAGGCATTGTCGCTGGTGGCGGGGTCGCTCTATTGCGTGCTACCAAAGTTCTTAAGAAGGTCCAGGCTGAGAATGATGATCAAAAGGTAGGTATAGATATTGTTCATCGCGCGTTACGTATGCCAATGCGGCAGATTGCGGAGAATTCAGGCCAGGATGGTGCTGTGGTTTCTGGAAAGGTTGAGGAAGCCAAGGATCCTAATGTGGGCTTTGATGCGCAAGAAGAGAGATACGTTGATATGGTCAAAGCTGGAATTATTGACCCGACCAAGGTAGTTCGTATCGCTCTCCAGGATGCGGCTTCGATCGCTGGTCTTTTGATCACGACTGAAGCTATGGTTGCGGATATACCGGAAAAGAAAGATGGTGGTGGTCCGCCGATGCCCGATATGGGCGGCATGGGCGGCATGGGCGGCATGGGGATGTAGCCCAGCCTGCTGTCAATCGTTAGAGATCGAGCCGCGCCTTTGGGCGCGGCTCTTTTCTTGATATATTCTTCCTTTGGGCTAAGGGTATACGAATATACTCACTTAGGCAGTCAGTGCGCTTCGCGCTAAATGATCTATTGGTCCAATAATCTTTAGAAAAGTTTTGATAAGGGCAAGACATGGTTATTTGTGAAAAGCCTGTATTCAATAAACATAATGGTGATACTTCGTCTCATAGTGACGTGCTGTGTATCTGGCATAGCCACTAGAACATGGCATCACTCCGACCCTCAGCCTCTTTTCTGAAGTTTCTAGTACTTGTATTGATATTGTCACTTGGTCCAGGGACTATCTACTTTTTCTACAATCGAACCGGTGGGCTGGAGTCGCGGAAAGAAGTCGTTTTTCACCGCAATATTAAGTTCTTATTCATGTCTGGAGAGGAAAGCATTGAATTAACCTCATTCACAGATTGGCCATGGATAAGAGTCTGTGCGTTGAATAGTGGATTAACACCCGCAGATGTTGAAACAGTGATTGGGCACCCGTATTTGAACTACAGAGAATTGCGGTGGCTGGGACGTTCGGATCATTGGACGTTGTTGTTTATCGATCGCGAAAGGGAGACTACTTTGAGTTGGCGGCGGCCCTCAGTGCCAATTCGAATGCCAAAGACCGAGGTTGCTGATTATTATTTTGAACCGGACGAAAAAGGGTGGTGTGTACCCCGGGAGAATGCTCGGTTGTTGGTCAGTAGGCGGTCCGTTCCATTTGGCATAACACCTATCGTTGTGCGCTTGGAAAATCTTCTGGCCACCGGATCTTAAATTTTCTGCACAAATAGTGGCTTTACACTAATGATTCAAACGCTGTTGTCGCTAGATCTACGAACTAGGAATATATTGTCATCTATTTCCGAAACTGTTGGAGCGGCATCTAGTCTTAGTGCTGATGAAATTCTATCAACCAGATACAAAACTTCCTCGGCATCCGTTTCGGGAAACTTATTACGGTGGAATGACGTTGGTTTAAAGTGCACTAATCGCGATTGCCTCAATTGGATTAAATAGTCGATCGGGAAGTGGTCGGTTTTCATCCTTCCTTTCAAGGTATCTAAAATACTGTCAACCACCATATCTGAACTTAACTTTTCTGGATCCTGTAATAGGAACTGAGCTTTTATATCCAAGCCACTTGCCGAGGTGGTAACGTTCTTGTCCTGTAGAATCTCGGTTAAGATATTGATCACGTCTGCGGATGTCTTTGCGGGAATATTAAGCTTGCTGGAAACACCCGTGTTTGGGTCAGTTGCCCGGCCTGACCCTTCGAAGCGTATAGCTGGAACGCCAGCCAGGTGGGCTTCCAAGCCGGTTCCGCAGCCAGAAACGTAGACTATTGCTGCTGCGTGGGGAAGCCAGCTGGTGAAGGCACCATCTGCGCGGATAGTCACATTGGGAATATCGGTAAATCGGGACTCCCAGACTGACGCATCCTCTATGGGGTGAGGGCGAACGACAATCCGATTATCAGGAAAATGGTTGGCTACTTTTATAACGGTTTCACTTATCTCTTGTGCAATAGCTATTTCGTATTCAACGCAGCTCAAAAAAAGTTCTCGGAATTCCTGACCCACTGGAGAGGATAGTTTTTGACCACCTAGATTCAGAGTGGAAAGTGCGCAGGTTGTAAATGTTCGGCCGGCTGGGTTGATATTACCGCTCATCATGCAGAAAAGTATTATTTTCTCGCTACCTTCCGGAAGCTCAAGGTCAGGCTTGTGCATTACGTGGCTTAGAGATGGTGAAAACAAGTCAGCCTTTGGATTTCCGACTACACGTGTTTTTTTCTTGTGTTCCGGAAAAACCCGCCCGAGAACTTGTGAGTGTGCAGCCCCCTGAGTGAGGATGACATCAGACATTGCAATTGCTTGTTCATCCGTATTTACTTTGAAAACTAGGTCACTATCTGATCTCGCAAAGGCTTCTTCATCCAAAGTTGCAACTAGGTGGCCATTATTCACTACACCCCCCATATTTCTTCCGTCTAAACCGTTCAGGGTTTTGAACAAAACCACGCCGGGCGGGAGATCCTTCCCTTTAGTATATAAGAGCCCCCAAGATTGACCCAATATTACGGTGAGTCCGGCATTTGCGGCAATTGTAGCAAGCAAGAGTTTAGACTCAAACTCACGCGCTTTTACTTCGACCGGCAGGTACAGAATCGGATGCACTCTTCTATCTGTTATAGTTTTTTGTTTGTTGGTTTCTGTATTAGATGCAGCTGTAACCGACCTTTCCTTAGTCTGAATGTCATCGGCTACGAATCCTATGACTGCACTATACAGTCGTAACGCTTCCTGATAATTACCTTTGCGGAATGCGTCATATCCAACCACCGACATTGCATCAACATTAATACCAGTGACATTGGGTGGATTTTTCTGGACATCTTTTTCTATTACTCTCCAGTGGTGAGCTACTGCGTTCTCTATGTCTCCAAGACCGAAGTAGGCCGAACCTATAAGCAAACCTGCTGTTATTTTATCCTGACTTAGCTGAAGGTTCTTAGAGAGGTACTCAAGGGCTGAATCATATCGGCCTTGCTGTATAAGGATAGAGCCCATTAATGCCAGAAATATATGGTGTTTCGGGTGCTCACTGATCGTTTTCAGACACAAGTCGTGTGCCTTAGAAAGCCTTTGAGGATTGATTGGTGGGTTTAATAGAAAACCAATTTCTTGGACTATGGCTTTGATATCAGACATTATTTAATACCCAGCTCTGTCGCTGAGGGATGAGCTCTGAAAGTTGGTCAAGAGCGCCGTGTATGTTTTTTTTCAAGTTGTTGATCTATTGGCTTAGTTTGAAGGCGCAAACAAAAACATATTAAAACCTATTTTCCTAATGTCTACGGTGCGGGCGCCACCAATTAATTTTACCATATTGCGCGACGACTTCTCGACGTCTTCCAATGGGGTATCAGGGAATTTGTTTAGCTGAAATTCATTAGGCGCGAAGGTGACGCCGCGCCTTTCATCTAAGTTCTCTAACAAAGTTAACGGCACCTCCTTTCCATTCGCACAACCCCCACCAAAACGGATAAGCTCTTTTATAAGCGATTCCGCTGTAAGGCCGTCCTTTGGAGCAGTTAAATACCTGTCTATAGTTTCTTTTTCTGCAAGTGATGGTTTTCTTTTATGGCCTTTGTCTAGGACTTTATTAAGATGCTCTAATACATCTTCCGGACTGGATGCTGGCATGTTGATAATACTAGAAACGCCAGCGCGAGTATCTGAAACGAGTCCATCACCGTCAAAACGGATACTTGGTATGCCGTATAGGTGCGATTCCAACCCCGATGAGCATCCAGCTATGTATATCATTGCAGATGTATGTGGTAGCCAATCGGTGAGTGCGCCAGAATTTGTTACCCTAACGTTTCTAAATTGATTAAATTTGGAAGACCATAGGCTGATTTCCTCAACTGGGTGAGGCCGAACGACAATTGTCCTGTTTGGAAAGGACTCGGCCACAGCCGTTATTACCTTTGTGATTTGGGGTAGCATACTCAATTCAAACTCCACACATTCACTGAATGCGTTAATTTGAGAACGGCCTAGATCCGTATTTAGAGGAATTCCACTTAACGAGAGAGTTGACTCTGCGCAAACGAGAAAATCACGTTTGGCATTATTTATGTTGCCACTCATTAAGCAAATGAGGATTACTTTCTCTTCTGATTTCCCTAAAGCATTTGAAACGATAGCGCTGGCATCACGAAATGTATCTCTGAATAAATCCGACTTTGGGTTGCCTGTCACTACGGCTTTTGTAGCCGCCTCTGGGAGCCATCCAACCAGGGTTTGCTTTTGAGCTTCGCCTTGCAAGAAAATTAGATCTATCAAGGCTAGACTGGATGCACTGCAATTAAGCTTAAAGACTTCGTCACCATCCGATCTTCCAAAGGCTTCTTCATCCAGGAGAGCAGTCATGTGTCCGTTGCTTACTGCGTGTCTTAATAGCTGATAGTCTAGATGATTAGCCGTTTTAAATAAGATTATGCCAGGCGGTAGGTCAGCATACTTGTTCATATAAAAGGACCAGGTTGATCCAAGTACTATTGTTAACCCTTCTTGTGCTGCAAGTGTTGCAAGCAAGATTCTTGTTTGGAATTCCCGTGCTTTCACTTCAACTGGAAGATAAAGCACAGGATAGATAGTCCGCAGCGGTTTATCTGGGACACCATGATATGTAGGAAGGGATAGTCCTTTTGCTTCATGCTTTCTTGCTATCCGATCTCCTACATAATTTATGATTCCTAGATGACAGTCGCGTGCTTCACGCCAATTTCCTTGCCGAAGATGCCACGGTGCTAAAAAACTCACCGCATCAAGAATGTCATCCCTAACGTGAAAAGTCCCCTTCTCCTTCTCCAGGTCGATCGCCCGCGTATAAGCATCGGCAGCCCTTGCAATATTACCAAGATTCTTATATGCGGCTCCTGCGGCGTACCAAACCTTCTCGTTGTGTGGGGCAAGTTCAATACCTTTTTCCAGGTGCTTGATAGCTTCATCTGCCCGATCTAATTGTAGATAAACTGCGCCTATCAATATATGTAGGTTTGGGTTTTCTGAGTCTTTTTGTAATAGACCTAAGCTAATGGATAGTGCTTGCTCTAGCTTTTCCGGCTCGAACGGTGGCTGGAGTAGAGTCTCTAGACTGGTTTTCTTGTTAGGTGCTGTCGACATTGTATGATGCAATGGCTTGATGTTCTGGATGGTTCGCTTTTTATAGCTTAGATTGCGGCATTGCAATTACCGCGGATATTTAATTTACCAATATATTGAGTGAAATGTGGATAAGAGAGCTCCCTAAGTTCTTTTTGTCCTAGTGTCATCTGCGTGTGAGAATTTCCTCCGAAACAAAAGCTCGGACCTTTTCAACTGCCTCGTCAAGTTCAATTCGGACTATCTCCACCTCCTGCGGGAACGCACTTGTTAACCGTGTTGGCATCATTGGGTCTAGTATCACAAATACTCCGCGATCTGATGCACGTCGGACTAGGCGTCCGAACGCTTGTTTTAATCTCAGTCGTGCCAGCATGTCATCGTAAGTTCGTTTTCCAAAGCTATTGCGACGTGCTTTATGCAGTATGTCTGGCCGTGGCCACGGAACACGATCAAATACTATTAGACGGAGAGCATGGCCCGGCACGTCTACGCCATCCCTGACAGCATCTGTTCCCAGCAGGCATGACTGTTCTTCAGACCGAAAGATATCTACAAGTGTTGCTGTATCCACGCCACCGTGCTGCGCATAAAGTGGAATATCCGATTTTGCAAGAGTATCCCCGATTTTTCCATATACGTCTTTTAGGCGAGCTATGGCAGTGAATATTCCTAACCCACCGCCATTGGAAGCTTGAAAGAGATCGCGATAAGCTGCTGCAACCTGATCACCATTATTTCTGTCCACATCAGTTATCAAGAACACCCGAGTTTGTTGGGAGTAGTCAAATGGTGATGATAGAGATGAATAAATCGTTGGACCACTCAAATGCGCTGCTCCAGACCAAAGTTCAGCCGCCGCCCAGTCTGAAGGTTGCCTCCCTCCATCATCAATAAGCGTTGCCGATGTCACAACTAATCCGTGAGCTCGGTCGCCCAGGGTCCTAGCAAACGGGAGGGTTGGGTCAATCCAATGGCGGTGAAGGCCTACGTCTGTATCGCGACCTTCGTAGCGACTAACGCCGAACCAATCAACAAACTCTTCTGGTGTTTGTCTTCTTAACGAGTCTAGCATTCTACGCCAGGCTGTAAGACGTTGTATACCGCGTCTCTCTAGGCCCTTGTTTAAAGCTTCAATCCTAATGCGTGTAGCGCCATCAAGCGATGAGACTTCATCGTCGATGGTTAGTTTCAGACAGTTGACAAGTTTGCGCATCGGTTTTTCAATGTTTTCGAGAGTGAGCTCGAGCATCGAAGCAGCGTGGAGCAATCCCTCGATTGGTTTTAGTGTTTCAGTTTGAAGGTTATAGGGAGATGCCACATTGGATCGCTCGTAAACTTGCTGTCTGACCAAGTGCAAGAATCGTTCCGCGGGACCGTGGGGTGCATTTTCTGCGATTCGATTCCACCAACCCGTAGCGGGTAATGCCCGTGCTGCAGACAGCAGTTTATTTATTGCATCCGATAAGTCGGATGAATTATTGCATTTTCTAATAATATCCTCGCAGCGTACTCTCAATCCCCGAGTTCGTGTATGTCGGTGTGGATCACCGCCCAGTATCCATTGCCTAAGATCAGCTGTTTCGAATCCACTAAGGTGTTCAGAAAATGCGCTGTCAGCTGCTTCAAAGATGTGGTGAGCCTCATCAAAGATGTAACGTGTGGGCTGCGTCGATTCCTCCAGGCTGTTCAAAGCTGCCTGCGCCATTACGAGAGCATGATTGGCGATGACGATTTTGGCATGTTTAGCTTTATGTGCAGTGCGCTCAATGAAGCATTTCTGATAATGTGTGCACGCTGAATATATACATTCGCCGCGACGATCCGTTAGATTACTTGTTTTTTCCTGACCAATAAGGTTTCCAAGCCAAGTTGGAAAGTCGCCTCCAGATATGTCGCCATCTCGCGTATAGAAGAGCCACCGTGCCACCATTCCGAGTGCAATGGCGTCATCATAGTTTTGCGTCATTTGGTTTACGGCTTCTTCATAGTTGAGAAGGCAAAGATAGTTCTCTCTCCCTTTACGAATGACCACCTGCTCTGATCTGGTTTTAGGATCAGGGTACAGGCTATTGAGCTCTTGATCTAATTGACGCTGCAGATTGCGAGTGAAGGTAGAAATCCATACTGCACTGCCGTTCTTTTCTGCCCACAAACTGGCCGGTGCGATATATCCAAGCGTTTTACCAGTTCCCGTTCCTGCTTCTGCTAGGACGAGGGTTGGTTGAGTGTTCTGCCCATGTAGTTGAAAAGCCTCAACAATATGGGAAGTGTATAATTCTTGCTGAGGGCGCTTTTCAGAATTTGGGCCTAGGAGTATACGAAGGCGCGCTAACGCTTCCTTTTCCATTACAGCTTCATTGTTGGCAGAAATGGTTGGGGGTCTCTCTTCATGGTCAGGTAGGCTTGTCCAAACGCGAAGGCCTGATGTTTCCTGTGTTTGCTCGAATTCTTCGGGATTTATGCCAAGTGCTCTGAGTACCAAGGGTCCCCAACTCCACCCACCACGGGACATGGTCATAGCTATTGAGAAGGCCATGTAACGCTGGTCGTCAGTCAGGTCTTGCAGGTGTTTAAGTAAATGTTTGGTAGCGGAAATTAGAACAAAGGCTTCTTCAGAGGGAGAAGTTGGTTTTTGCAATTGAAGAGCCTGAGCGAGCCCGTTGGGTGTTGGAACACAAAATTTTGTCGGATGCACAAAGGCAAGCAGTTCAAGAACGTCGTAACAGGAAATAATGTTCACGTTGATGAGGTCAGCTATGGCCTTTCCATGACACACAATTGGATGTGACTTTGTAACAATAGGTGCGGCTTTTTCAGCATCAACTTCTATGATTTCTCCGTCAGGAGTCAAAATTACTATTTGCATAGCCCTAGCAATAACTGCGGGCACATACGGAAGGTCGAGTTCAGTCGAATTAGTTGATATGTTCATGCAAATGTATCTGGTTAGAGTCTGGTCATTGTAATAAAGATACAGATCAATAATTCCAATACAACCAAGGCCTTAAATACTGGTCAGTTAAGTCCTTGTTGTCTTCAGCATATGTTGACCTTCCGGAATAGGGCTCATACGTTCAAACGAAACTAAATACAGAAATTAAGTAATTATGAATGACATCTCCAACCACGCTGCTAATTCCGACGCATGGCCTTTGATCGAAGCCCGCCGTCTTCTTAATGAACATCTAGCAATTACAGTTCCGGAGAAGGGTTTTGTTCTTTTCGAAACCGGCTACGGGCCGTCGGGATTGCCCCACGTAGGTACTTTTGGCGAGGTGGTTCGTACATCTATGGTGCGTCATGCTTTTCATGTGCTGGCGCCAGATTTTGCCACGCGCTTGTACGTATTTTCAGACGATATGGATGGTTTGCGTAAGGTACCCGAAAATGTCCCGAAGCAGGATTGGCTTGCAGAGTATCTTGGACAACCCCTAACAAACGTTCCTGATCCCTTCGGAACTCACGATAGTTTTGGTCATCACAACAACGCACGCCTGCAGAATTTTCTTGATTCGTTTAATTTTGAATACGAGTTTAAGAGTTCAACTGAGTGCTATAAATCTGGCGTTTTTGATCCTACGCTTCTAAAAATTCTTGAGCATTATGACAACATAATAAATGTTATCCTGCCTACGCTGGGGCCGGAGCGGCAGGCTACATACTCTCCATTTCTGCCAATTTGTCCAAAAACTGGTTTGGTCCTGCAGGTGCCAGTGGTTGAGCGAGACTCTGATGCGGGAACAATTATTTATAAGGATTCTGATGGCAAGAAAGTGGAAACACCGGTCACTGGAGGAAAATGTAAGTTACAATGGAAGTGCGACTGGGCTATGCGTTGGTTTGCTCTTGGCGTCGATTACGAGATGTCAGGAAAGGATTTGATTGAATCTGTAAAATTATCAGATCGTATATGTAGAATTATTGGAGGTAAGCCACCTGCAAATCTTACCTATGAACTCTTCCTGGACGAGCATGGTCATAAGATTTCAAAGTCTAAAGGCAACGGGTTGGCCGTCGAAGAGTGGCTCCGGTATGCACCCCAAGAGAGCCTTTCTTTATTCATGTACCAGAAGCCTAAGACGGCTAAGCGCCTATATTTCGACGTTATTCCTAAGGCCATGGATGAGTACGCGTCATATCTGCAGGCTTATCCTGTGCAAGATTTAGCTGACAGTCTGAAAAATCCCGTCTGGCATATACATGAAGGAAGCCCCCCTAAGGAAGTGCCTAGTTTAAGTTTTAACCTACTTCTAAATTTAGTAGGGGCCTGTCACGCGGAGGATCCCGAAATTGTTTGGCACTATATATCTCGTTATGCGCCAGGTGAAACTCCGCAAGGGTCTCTGCTTCTGGATCAGCTAGTTCACCACGCTGTGGCTTACTATCAAGATTTTATCAAGCCTACAAAGGTGTACAGGGTACCGACAGAAGACGAGGCGCGTGCACTTGGAGAACTTAAGGTTAAGCTAGAGGAGTTTGAAGGGGTCATTGATGCAGAAAGACTACAGTCACTTGTCTATGAAGTTGGCAAGGCACATGAAGATACTTTCCCAAAACTACGCGATTGGTTCAGAGCACTGTACCAAATTCTTCTCGGGCAGGAGCAGGGCCCGCGTATGGGCTCTTTCATTGCTTTATATGGATTGTCGGAGACTGCTGCTCTCCTTACTAATGCGATGGATGGCGGCATGGAGGATATACATTCCTGAGTTGCAGGTTTCAGGCTCCGGATAAACACCTGCCAAATCCTAATGTTTTGTGCCCTTAACCATCAAATGCAATCCATAGACGCGCGAAACTAAAGTCCCGGTTTTCTCGTTGGTTTGGTCTATTTCCTTCATGCTGCTTGGGAAGAGCTAAAGAGTTCTTCGCTCATGTCCATCGTAGTCTTAGCACCTGCCATGATCATGGCAAAAAGGCTGCTGGTTATTGGCAGAACACGCTGCATATAGAACCGCGCGGTTTTTATTTTTGCCGCGTAAAAGCCGTTCGGATCATCACCTTGTTTTGCTAGGGCTATCTTAGTCATGCGTGCCCACATGAATGCTACTGTTACGTAACCGAACAGCTTCAGCAGGTCTGTAGCTACCGCTCCTGCCTCATCGCGATTTACAAGGCTTTTCTGTGCAACTGCAGCAGTTCCTTGCTGCAGGCGACCGAAGGCCTTAGCCAGAGGTACAACAAATTCCTCCATCTCCGATATTTCGGCATTTTCCTCTATGAACGTCTGTAAGGGATGGAATAAGCTGCGCAGATAGCGTCCGTAATGGCTTCCCATTTTACGTCCCACCAAGTCCAAAGCTTGTATACCGTTTGTTCCTTCGTATAGCTGTGTGATGCGGGCATCTCGCACGTATTGTTCCATACCATTCTCGTGAATATAGCCATGTCCCCCATACACTTGTAATCCTATGTTGGTTAGTTGGAACCCTATATCGGTCCCAAAAGCCTTAACAACAGGAGTCATAAGTTGAACTAGATCGTCGGCTTTTCGCCGTTCATCTTCGTTTTGAGCTTTTTGCGCAATATCTAGGTTCTTGGCTACCCACAACATCATAGCGCGCAAACCTTCGGTGAGGCACTTCATAGTCAACAGCATCCTTCGTACATCCGGGTGAACGAGAATCGGATCGGCTGGTTTATCCGGGTGCCTGGTTCCGCTAATAGCTCGACCCTGTAGGCGTTCTTGAGCGTAAGACAAGGCCCCCTGATAGGATGCTTCCGCCAAACCTAGTCCCTGAATTCCGACACCTAGGCGTGCGGCATTCATCATGGTGAACATTGCGCGCATTCCTTTATGGGGTTGTCCGACGAGCCAGCCCGTTGCGGCATCAAAATTGATGACACAGGTGGCAGATGCTTTGATACCCATCTTGTGTTCTATTGAACCGCAAGAAACCCCATTTCGGGGACCTGGCGACCCATCAGGCATAGGTAGAAATTTTGGCACTACAAATAGACTGATGCCCTTGACGCCCGGCGGTGCATCCGGAAGACGCGCTAGTACCAGATGAACAATATTCTCTGTTAGATCATGTTCTCCGGCGGATATGAATGTTTTGGTTCCAGTTAGATTATAACTACCATCGTCGAGATGATCTGCTTTAGTGCGCAGCAAGCCTAGATCTGTACCGCATTGAGGCTCCGTTAAGCACATTGTGCCGGACCAGCTCCCGTCCGCAAACTTGGGTAGGTACGTTTGCTTTTGTTCTTCTGTACCATGTAACTCTATAGCATTGTACGCACCGTGGGTGAGGCCGGGATACATGCCGAACGACAAATTAGCCGAACAAATCATCTCCTCTATCATAGTGCTGATTGTTTTGGGCAAACCTTGTCCCCCATAGTCCGGATTAGCCGCGATTCCTGTCCATCCGCCGTTCCTAAACTGTTCGTAGGCTTCCTTGAAACCCTGTGGTGTGCGAACGATGCCGTTTTCATAGGCGCATCCTTCGGCATCGCCACTTAGATTCAGAGGAAACAATACTTCGGTAGTAAAACGTCCTGCTTCTTCTAGAACAGCATCGACCAAATCCTGTGAGAGTTCTTCGTAACCCTTAAGGGACTGAATGGAATTTCCGTCTAGAACCTCATGGTAGATGAACTTCAGCTCGTGTAGTGGTGCAGTATAAGTTGCCATAGGGTGTCTTTCTTAGTTGCGCAGTGGTTTACCGGTGCTCAGCATATGCTCCATCCGGGCCAGCGTGCCTTCTGTACGCGCCAATCTCATGAACCATTTCCGCTCCAAAGCTACCAAATCCTTTTCCGATATTGTTTCCGTCGGGTCTGTGTCTTCTCCGGTTAGAACTTGTGCCAAAGCGCTGGCAACTACGCGATCGTGCGGTGTAACCTGTCCTTTTTTTGTGAGGTCGTGAAGTGCTAGTTTCAGCGCTGCTTCCCCAGACTTACCAGGTAAGCTGATTTCCTGATGCTCTGGCGGTGTATAGTTGTTTGCCAATTCCAATGCCGTTGCTTTTGCATCTGCTAGTAGATGGTCACGATTCATGGATATGCCATCGTTCTTGCGTAATATGCCCATCTCGCAAGCCTCTGCCGCGGATTTGGCTACCTGGGCGGTGCCGATCATCTCAAACGCCTTTACAACGGCTGGCATGGGTCCTCGCGGCAGGTACGGGTCGTTCTTGAGGCGCAATAATAATTCCTTGCAGCCCCCCCATGCCGGTATAATACCGACACCAACTTCTACAAGGCCTGTATAGGTTTCCGCATGCGCTTGAATAGCATCGCTGTGCAGTAAGATCTCGCAGCCGCCGCCAAGTGCCATGCCGGATGGTGCTGAAACAACAGGAAAGGGTGCTTGTTTAAGGGCAAGATATGTACGTTGGCCATCCTCAATCTGGCTTTCTATTTCTGGCCAAAGGGCAATGTTAGCAGCAAATAAGAACAGACCTAGGTTTGCCCCGACCGAGAAGTTTTTTCCCTCGTTGTAAATAACGAGGGCCTTCCATTGTTCATCACTTTTTATGTATTTGATGGTTTTTCGGTAAAGTTCCATGATTTGAGGGTCGAGGGAATTCATCTTGGTGGTAAATTCGAAACACGTCACACCGTCACCTATATCCCAGACAGCGGCTGAGCCGTTTTTTAGCAATGGCTCCGATAATCTCTTGATGTCTTCGAGCTTAATGACGCCTTTAGGTCGAGTAAGTTCGGCATAATCCCCGTCTATGGTTAGGAACTGAAGCACGCCCATCTTCACACGATAGAATCCCTCTTTTTCTGCTGCAAGAGCCAATAGAGGAGGAACACTAATACTAGAGTTCTGGAGCTTTTCTGCGAGCCAGGAGGCGCCAAGTTCGTCCATTAGCTCAAACGGGCCTTTGCCCCAGCCATAGCCATCCTTCATGGCTTGATCAACGTCGACAATCGTGTCAGCTATGTCGGCCATCAGAGCTGCGGTGTAGGCAAAGGCTTGCGACGCTAGCCGCCAGGCAAATTGACCGCCAGGATCCTTATGGCTGACTAGCGCTCTCAGTCCGGACAGTTTGGAGGCCTCCAGGCTATCTAGAGACGCCTTAACGGAGGGTGCGTAGGTCGCTGAGGTCAGGTCGATGCTCTCCTTAGTGCGCGCGCCGTCGGTTGTGTTAAGCCGGTAAAACCCGCTAGGGCCTTTGCGACCGATCCAACCCTTATCAAGCATTTTTTTGACGATAGAAGGCTCCATAAATATTCGGCGATAGTCGTCCTCCTCTGGGAGTCGGGAAAGCATGGATGTTGCCACATGGGGCATAAGGTCGAGACCCACCAAATCGAGCGTGCCAAATATACCTGATTTGGGGATATAGAAAGGCCGACTAGCAATAGCGTCAGCTTCGTCTACGGTCAAACCTGCCGCTAGCGTTTCATTGAGTCCACATTGGAACCAATAAGTGCCGATCCGGTTGGCAATAAAGCCTGGCGTATCTTTAGCCAGTATCACATTCTTTCCAAGGTTCGTCTCGCAGAAGGTGCGTATGACTTCAACTGCCTCGGTGCGTGTCTTCTCGGAAGCTACCATCTCAAGCAAACGCATATACCGCGGGGGATTGAAGAAATGTGTAATCATAAAATCTTGCACGAAACCTTCCGGCATGACGCTAGTAAGATCTTTCAACGGAATGGTGGAGGTATTAGACGACACCACCGAACCACTTTTCTTTACCTTGGCGAGTCTCTTATATAGCTCCTGCTTGATTTCCGTGTTTTCGACAATCGCTTCGACGATCCAGTCACAGTCGGCTAATTGATCCAGGTGATCCTCGATATTGCCTGGCGTGACTAGCCTAGCATTCCTCTTTGCCATAAATGGTGCAGGGTTAGCTTTGAGCATTTTAGCTATGGCGTCCTCAGCAATAGCATTGCGGTTTTTAGAATCCTTAGAAACAATATCTAGAAGGGTAACCGGTATACCGGCATTGGCGATATGGGCGGCGATGCTGGCACCCATTACACCAGCGCCGATGACTGCAGTTTTTCCAACTCTATCCATCAAACTGCTTCCAATACTGTCGCAATACCCTGACCTCCACCTATACACTGTGTAGCAAGAGCGTATTGACCGCCTTCCCGTTTTAAGATCTGTGCGGCCTTGCCAGTGATGCGAGCACCTGTTGCGCCTAAGGGGTGGCCTAGCGCGATAGCCCCTCCATCGATGTTCGTCTTAGATAGATCAAAACCCGCATCCTCGATTACGGCAAGTGATTGGGAGGCAAAGGCTTCATTAAGCTCAATGACGTCGACATTAGACAGTTTGATTCCTGCCCGAGTTAAAGCTTTCTTCGCAGCTTTGACTGGTCCAATTCCCATTATTTCTGGCGCACAACCTGCAACAGATATGGAGTTTATTCGAGCCATAGGCTTAAGACCATTCTTCTTCGCATAGTCTTCGCTAGTCAATAATACGGCTGCAGCACCGTCGGTTAGTGGAGAGGACGTTCCCGCGGTAACAGTACCGGCTTCATCAAACGCCGGACTTAAACCAGCCAAAGCCTCCATGGTGGTGCCGGGGCGGATACATCCATCGGTATCAATCTTAGCTCCGTTCGTTCGTATAGGAACAATTTCTTCATCGAATTTACCATTACGCTGTGCGTTTGTTGCCCGTCTGTGGCTTTCAACGGCGAATTCCTCCTGCGTTTCTCGCGTAATATGATATTTTTCTGCGAGGTTCTCGGCCGTCTCGCCCATAGCCATATATGCCGCATGGCCTTTATCAACCAACCTCGGGTTAAGCATAGGATTAAACCCCGCCCGCGGTACCCGTGTCATACTTTCCACGCCGGCACAAATGTATGCGTCACCGGCACCCATTGTGATCGCGCCAGCTGCAATATGAATAGATTGCATCGAAGAACCGCAGAAACGGTTTACAGTCGCACCTGCTACGGAAATAGGTAAGTTCGCTATGAATACGATGTTGCGTGCGATGTTGAGGCCTTGTTCGCCTTCCGGAAAAGCGCAGCCAACTATAAGGTCCTCAATGTCATTCGGATTAACACCCGTATTTTCAACTAAGCCGTTTACGACGCTAGCTGCGAGGTCATCGGGTCTTACTTTGGTCAACGCCCCCTTGTTGGCGAGGGTAAACGGTGAGCGAACATAACCAGCAATTACTGCATTACTCATTTTCCTGTCCCTTTGTAGATCTCTACTCGTTGTATTTTGGTGGCACCTTTCCATTTCTCAGCGTTTAGGGGTGACACCTTTCTCAATAAGTTTCTCATATGCTTCATTCTCAATGGCTGTTATATCCTGGTGTGTGGCTTGTAAGTCGTCGAGTTTGTTTTTTAGTTCGGCAATGCGTTCGCCGCTTTTTCGCCAGATATATAGAATCTGATCGATGTTCTCTGAGTCCGCGTCATAGAGATCTAGGTACTCGCTGATTTCATCCAGAGAAAATCCTAAGCGCTTCCCCCGTTGAATTAGTTCCATGCGGGCCCGTTCCCGATAGGTATAAACTCGGGTCGCACCGGCTAATTGTGGGTTCAAAAGACCTTTACTCTCATAAAATCTAACTGTACGGGCCGTCACTCCGCAAGCGTCTGCCAGTTCATTGGTGCTGTACAATTTGGGGCGCTTATTATCATCTAATATCGCCATGTCATTCCGCATTGCGGTTATCCTTCTTGTTGCTCGCCCGCGCACTCTCTTCTTCCCGTAGATGCTTTTTCGATAACTTTCCGATAAGGGTTTTCGGCAATTCGTTTCGGAATTCAAAAGAACGCGGCCGCTCAATCGGAGAGAGTTTGTCCCCCAGGAATTTTTCTATGGCTTCTAAAGTCAGAGTCTCATTAGCGACTGTCTTAATGTATGCTTTCGGAACCTGACCTAAGTATGGATCATCTATACCGATTACAGTTACTTCTTCAACGGCGGGATGTTCCTGTATGGCTTCCTCAACGATCCTGGGGTAGATGTTATAACCGCCTGCAATAATGATATCCTTGAGGCGGTCGATCAGAAAAAGATAGCCGTCCTCGTCTATATATCCTAGGTCCCCGGTACGGAAAAGTCCGTCTCTTAAGAGTTCCGTCGTCTGTTCTGGCTTTTTCCAATAACCTTTCATGACCTGGGGTCCACGAACATATACTTCACCTTTTTCACCAATGGGTAATATCCGGTCAGGATCCTCTGCATCACGAATTTCAATCCATGTCGCAGGCATGGGAATACCAACGGATCCTGCCTTATTATCTCCTTCCGTTGGATTTGTTGTTACAACTGGTGAAGTTTCGCTTAAACCATAGCCCTCAATCACTACGCAATTAGTAATGCGCTCAAAATCTGTCTTTACCTCAACCGGCAATGGGGCGCCGCCGGAGATACAAAGTTTTATTGATGAAAGATCGTATTTATCAATATCTGGACAGTTATTGATAGCGGAAAAAATGGTTGGTACTGCTGGGAAGTAAGTGGGTTTTTTCTTGTGGATTGTGTTTAGACAATCCTTAAGCTCAAACCGGGGCAACAGAATAATTTCTCCACCGCATTTTATGGCGAGGTTCATTACCGCTGTCATAGAAAACACGTGAAAGAACGGAAGAGCCGCTAATATTTTTTCTCTACCTAGGTCAGGATCGCGATCCCAGCTAAATATCTGAAAGGTATTAGCGGCAATGTTGGAATGGGTAAGCATCGCCGCTTTTAGTGCGCCAGTGGTTCCGCCGGTATACTGAAACACTGCCACGTCCGTTTCAGGCTCAATCTTGACATAGAGATAGTCACCCGCATTGTCAGTAAGCTCCTTAAACCACACCTGCCGCGGATCATCAGTTATATCGGCGATAGTGCGGCGCCGAAAAATACGAAAAAGGATAGACGTGGCAAGTGGCAGAACTTGACCCATGGGACACACAATCAATATTTTTAGATCTGTTTCGTCTAGTAGGGGCCGAGTCTTGGCATAAGTTAGTTCTAGATCCATGGTGACGAGCGCTTTCGCCTCGGAGTCTATAATTAAATCTTTTATTTCCCGTTGGACGTAAAGCGGATTGATATTTACGACAGTGGAACCAATCATCAAGGCCGCGTAATAACAAACGATGTAATAAGGCGTGTTGGGCAGTATTAGTGCTATTTTGTCGCCCTTTCCAAGCCCGAGTTCTTGGAAACCTTTAGCTGCCTTAAATACTAACGATGCTGTTTCAGCGTATGTCCAATGGTTGCCCAAGAATTCCATACACGGGCGGTTTCGGTAAGCTTCTACGCTGTAAAGGAACGCGGCGTGGACTGGTTCAGCCGGGATCTCTGTTTCCCAATCCACAAATGAGGGATAACTCTTTATCCATGGTGGAAAAGTTACATTGTCCAGTCGGGCGGACATTCAAGCTTCCTTACTTACGTGGTCTTATTGATCTTTCATATATCACGTAAATGGTAATATTGTACAGTTGAATGTTTAATAGTGACCTTAACGTCATCATTCACCTTTATCCATTACGGCCCAATAGTCACTCGGCGTGGTTCAGTACGTACTGCTAGCCAGGTGCGATCAAAATCAAGTGATACCCACCGCTAACTCTAACTTAAGCATCCAAAAGACTATTGAGCTTAAGTGCCACTCCTTTGGATCCGAAGACCTTAAGCCTTCCCATAGTAAATGCTGCCATAGGATTGAGAGTGCCATCCATTAGTTTGACCAGGTTTTCCGTACTAAGAGTTATTGTGCACTCGGCATCTGGGTTTACAGGGTTAGCCGTGACCTGGTAGCGGTCTTCAGTGGTGTCGAGGAATACTGACCCAGCATCGCCTAGATTGAACAAGATCGTATGATCGAGTTCTTTCAGAGTATCTCGGCGGCTTTGAATTTCGTTTACAACATCTTCTATTTGCATGAGTTTTTTCTCCAGGCTTGACCATTAATTGTTTGGTCTGATTATGATTAGATGCCATAACCCAGTGCTTGAAAAGAGGGATAGCGCGTTAATGCCGACAGCTCTCATTAGTGGTGCTAGCCGCGGTCTTGGGCTCGGTCTAGCTGAGGTCTTGTTAGCCGACCATTGGTTGGTTCATGCTTGCTGCAGAAATCCGGAGGCATCTGAGCGTTTGAAACTTCTAAAGACGGAGGCAGAAGGTAGGCTTCTCGTTCATACACTCGATGTTCTAGATCATTCTTCCATAGAAGCCCTGGCCAGTAGCCTAGGTGGGCAGCCTATAGACGCCCTTCTCAATGTAGCTGGCTATTATGGGACACCTGGCCTAACAGAGCCCGGAGGACTCCAACAGTTCGGTAACCAGGATTTTGATGATTGGATGAAAATTTATCGGACTAACGTTATAGGTCCAATGAAGATGTGTGAGGTTTTTGTTGAGAATGTTGCTGCATCAAAAAGAAAAATAATGATTTCTCTGTCTAGCGAGCTTGGTTCCATAGGGGAAAATGATTTAGGTAAGATGTACGCCTACCGAGCTTCAAAAGCAGCCCTAAATGCTATTATGAAATCGATGTCAATCGATCTGTCGGAAAAAGGCATTGTTGCAGTGTCCCTGCATCCAGGGTGGGTTAGAACTGACATGGGGGGGCCTGAAGCTCCATGTGATGTGCAGACTTCAGTGGCTGGCATGAAAAAGGTGATTGATGAAATTTCTCTGAAACACTCGGGTAAATTTATGGTCTATAATGGCTCTGAAATGGGCTGGTGATTTATGCCAAGTGTTCTCATTACCGGAGCCAATCGTGGCCTAGGGCTTGGGCTAACGCAACTATATTTGGCTGATGGCTGGCAGGTCCAAGCTTGTTGCCGTTTGCCTGCAGAGGCTGTGGAACTACAGGAGTTGCTAGAAAATAGCGAGGATCGACTCAGTGTCCACCTTCTTGACCTGGAAAATCTCCAAACGGTTGAGGCTATTAAGGATACGATAGGTGATAATCCTATCGACGTACTTCTGAACGTTGCCGGCTACTATGGTCCCACTATCATATCTGAACCGGGAGGGCTGCAGATATTTGGCACAACGGATTATGGTGTTTTCGAAAAGACTTTTCATGTCAATGTTATTGGTCCAATGAAGGTGTGTGAAACCTTCGTTGAGAACGTCGCCGGTAGTGATCAAAAAAAGATGGTGACCATTAGCAGTATCGCTGGTTCCATTGGAGAAAATAAGAGCGGTAAGCTTTATCCTTATAGAGCCTCTAAAGTTGCTGTTAATGCCATAATGAAGTCGATGTCTATCGAACTAAGAGACCGCGAAATAATTGCTGCACCTCTGCATCCCGGCTGGGTTCGGACCGATATGGGCGGGCCCTTGGCTGATATTGACGCCGCCACCAGCGTTTCTGGGATTAAGAATGTAATCGAAGGTATGACAATGGCCCATAGCGGCCGCTATCTGGTCTATGATGGATCTGAATTGCCTTGGTAAGGTGAAGGAATCCATTTGTTCAAGATGTGCTTTACTGAAAAACCAAAATGCGGGGTATAAAAAATGTTCTTAAGGGATTTCTGTACGTTTCAGCGATCCTATTAGCTGTTCTAGTAATTTTTGTTGCCTCTGACTGGCTTTTGTTTAAGCGGGTGTTTACGCTCGATCGTGACAAGATAATCACAAACGTTGCGTGGTTCAGCCCGCTAGAAAGAGTTGAAGGGGGGGCTCTCAAGCCACTTGTCCGAGCATCCAAAGACAATCGTACTATCGCTGATGCAGCTATTAAAAAAGCCCTTTCGTATGTCCGAACAAAAAGCTCAGTTGCTTTTCTAGTCTGGCACCAAGGAGCCTTGCAGATAGAGTGGTACGGCGACGGGTATGATCCTACTACAATAACTGAATCCGCCTCGATGCATAAGTCTGTTCTAGCCTTACTCATAGGTCTTGCGATTGAGTCTGGTATTGTAGGCTCAGTGGATGAGCCTGCTGCAACTTATATACCAGGATGGGCTAATGACGTTCGTGCTAATATCACCATCCGCAATCTCTTGCAGATGGCGAGTGGTCTAAGCCGACCACCAAGAAGCTTTAATCCACTTAGTGATTCAATGCGTCTGACTCTCGCTATTGATTTGGCGGAGACTTCGTTAAAATATCCTGCTGAGGATTTTCCCGGTTCTGTATTCTCATACAATAATATCAATTCCCAGATCCTTGGCATGATTATTGAGAATGCATCCGGACAGCGCTATGCAGAGTTTTTACAAGAAAAGCTTTGGAGCAAAGTTGCCGAACATCACGCTGCTGTTTTTCTGGACTCCCCCAATGGTTTGGCGCGAACCTCGGGTACGCTATTAACGACGGCAGAAAGCTGGCTCCGAATTGGCCTATTGCATCTCAATAAGGGTAGGGTTGAAGGCGAGCAGGTTGTTCCGGAAAGCTGGATCGATGCAGTGACCACGCCTTCAAATACTAATCCTAACTACGGCTACCATACGTGGCTAGGGACCGAATTTGTAGAGAAACGGGACTACGGCAAGGGAGTACTATCATACGTGCCGCATTCCGAACCGTTTGCCGCGGAAGATATAATATTCTTTGATGGATTTGGTGGCCAGCGAGTCTATGTGATTCCATCACGTGATCTAGTAATCGTTCGCACTGGACCGGGTGAAGTTGATTTTTCTACGGGGGCCAATGTTTGGGATGATTCATTGCTACCCAACACAATTATCGGCGGCCTGATTACCGATGGATAATGAGTTCGGTATTAGGTGAGTTAAGTAAGAGACAAATACTACTAATTTGACTTGGTAGTGTTTGGAGGCCACTAAATTGTGATTAAGACTCCTTGAGTTATGGGACAGTGGTCCTGGTAGTTACTGGAAAGAAGAACAAATTAGAATGAAAAATTTTCTATTTCTTCATAAATTGACTTTGTGCATTTGGGCGCGTTATTGCTCATTCTGAAGTCATTGTTTTGCTCGCCATTACATATTCCTGAGTTGTGCAGTGGGTATTAATCTTCTTAAGCTTGCTGTCGGTATTGAGGATCCGGGCCAACTTGAGGCACGGCAAGCACGCAGCATAAATGCCGATGGCAACGTGATAGTCCATACTCGCATGACCCCAAGACGAAGCAATGACCTGTTAGGCGGTGGATCCCTATATTGGGTCATTAGGCGGTTGATACAGGTGCGCCAATCCATTGTTGGTCTGCACACGGATACCGATCATGAGGGCCGGAATCAGTGTCTTATTGAACTAAAACCCAATCATGTGCTTGTCGAGCCAGTTCGCCGAAGGCCATTCCAGGGCTGGAGGTACTTGCGTCCAGAAGATGCGCCACCGGACTTGTACGCGAATTCAGAAGGCGCTTTTATTGATCCGAACATGCCTACTAAGATGCGCATAGAGCTCAAGCGCCTTGGTTTGATCTGACTTCTACATGATTTCAGGATGTTCGTGCACGGGTTGAAGGCATTTTGCGAAAGCATCCGCTGCTGGCAGGTCATTATCCCAGAACTTTGCAATAATTCGCCGTCCGGTGACACCCGTAGTTGCATCTGTGCATAAGTAAACTGCTGGTGGCACGATCACATCACCAGGAAGAAGACGGTTGTTCGGGCCACCCCGTTTTCCCACTTCGCCAGCTACCATAACCTGCGGTATAAAATCAGTATCTGACGCCCCACCAGGCAGTAGAACGTTTACATCAATACCATCGTTCTTAAGCTCGCGTGCCCAGACTACGTGAGCAGCTTCCAACGCAGCCTTGGAGGCTCCGTATGGGGATAATCCGGTTCCTATCATAGTGGTTAGACTAGTTGAAATACTGAAGACTTTACCCTGCTTTTGCTCAATCATGGTTGGTATTACAGCCTTAGTCATCTGAAATGTACCCGTCAGGTTTGTTTCAATTATAGAGCGCCATGACTCAACTGGAATGTCCCAGAAACGCGTTGATGTTGCATCCATCGCAATGCGGTATTCGCTGCTGCCTTTACCAGCATTGTTAATGAGAACATCTATCTTCCCAAAGGTGCTTAGACTTTTGTCTACTGTTCTTTGGCAGTCATTCCAATTAGCGATATCCGCTTGTATTGCGAGGCAGTGATCCGCCCCTGCAATCTCTCTGGCTCTCTCACTAACTTGTTTTAACTGATTTGCTGAACGGGAGGCAGTCAATATCACCTTAGCACCGCCCTCTAAGAGTCTTTTAGCTATGAACCAACCAAAGCCGCGGCTACCGCCTGTAATTAAAATGACTCGGTCTGATAGGGAGTCGTCAATTGGAATCGTCATAGCAGTTTTGCGCCTATTACATGATTTCAGGATGTTCGTGCACGGGTTGGATGCATTTTGCGAAAGCATCCGCTGCTGGCAGGTCATTATCCCAGAATTTGGCTATCACTCTCCGTCCGGTTAGTCCGTTGACGGCATCTGTACACATATATACTGCGGCAGGTACGATGACGTCCCCAGGTAATAAGGCACTGTCCTGGCCAACCCTTTCTCCGATTACCCCTGGGACCATATCGCGGGTTACAAACACGGTGTCTGATGGCCCCCCCGGCAAAAGAATATTGATATCGATGCCAAACTCTTTTGCCTCGCGAGCCCACCCAACATGGGCAGTTTCAAGACCAGCCTTAGAGGCTCCATAAGCTGATATGCCTGTTCTGACCATCGTAACTAGGCTGGTAGAGATTGAAAAAATCTTACCGAATTTGCGTTCTCGCATGGGCACCATGGCAGCCTTGGTCATTTGGAACACTCCAGTCACATTTGTATCTATAATCGAACGCCAGTCGTTTACCGGAATGCTCCAGAATGGAATAGGGTCTTGACTGTTCTTGGGCCAGAACTCGCCTGGGCCTCGCCCGGCGTTGTTAATGAGAACGTCGATTTTTCCAAATGTATGAAGGGTTTGTTGCACAGTGCGCTCACAGTCTTCCCACTTGCGAACGTCAGCCTGTATCGTGATGCAGCGGCCTGGACCTACCAAATCCTCAGCCTGTGTCTGGGCGCGGTCCAACTCTTCAAGTGAGCGGGCCGCGGTAAGAGTGACTTTTGCTCCTTCTTGGAGAAGTTTTTTTGCGATGTACCAGCCAAAGCCTCGGCTACCGCCGGTAATTATTACTACACGGTCAATTAACGTCTCATATATCGGAACGACCATGGCTATAAACACTCTTTCTTTAGTTACTTACATAATCTCGGGATGCTCATGCTGGGTCTGTAGGCATTTCTTAAAGGCCTCAGCTTGTAATAAGTCATCTTCCCACAGATTGGCTACTATACGTCTCCCGGTCACCCCGTTTGACATATCCGTAGCTAAATAAATGGCTGGGGGCACGATGACATCGGCCGGCATCAAGCTATCCCGTTGTCCTACCTCACCCTCAACCATGCTCTGCGTTATGAAACCTGTGTCCGCGGCTCCACCTGGGAGCAGGACGTTAATGTCGACATCGTATTCTTCAAGTTCCTTAGCCCAAGCTACTGTTGCCGTCTCAATGGCACCTTTTGATGCTCCATAAGGTGAAAGGCCCGCCCGCACCATGGTTGTTAGGTTGGTAGAGAGATTAATAATTTTTCCAATTTTTCTCTCAATCATTAGAGAAGCGCAGGCTTTGCTCATTAAGAAGACCCCATTGATGTTGGTGCGCATTATGGATTCCCAACCCTCGACGCCTACTTCCCAGAACCGATCTCCGTCTGCCCCGAGACTCATATTGTATTCTTGACTGCCGCGGGCGGCGTTGTTGATTAGCACGTCCACGGGGCCAAAGGCTGTGACAGTGTCGGCGATGGTTCTTTCGCAATCTTCCCATTTGCCCACGTCAGCCAGCAGAGTCAGGCAGTTTCCCGGAGAAATCTCGTCGGCAATTTTCTTTACTTTCTCCAACTCGGCGGGATTCCGCGAGGCGGTCAGCGTGACCTTAGCCCCTGCTTCTAGCAGTTTCTTACCAATTTCCCATCCGAATCCGCGACCGCCTCCCGTTATGATGACAACTCGCTCCTTAAGCGACGGGTGGTGATACATGTTTTCCAGCATGACTACAGTCCTCTGTTTGTTATTTGACCACAGTGTCGTCTATCAGAGGGGGGCATGCCAAGATCGAAACTGTTTGTGGGGCAGCGCAAATTAACGTTTTGACCACAGTGCGTACGTTGCCTACTGGTATGCTATATATCTACACCCACCTCGGGGCAGTTATTGACCCCTGGCAAGGGAAATTTCACTTAGAGAAGATTTGGCAGAATAATCATAGGGACGCCAGCGGCCATAATTAGAATGCCAATGCTCTTGGAGCTGGACAAAGGTTCGTGCAGCAACAGTCGACCGAGAAGAAGAGAGGAAATCAGGCCTATAGACCGTTTCAACGTCTCTACAACGCCTACAAGCGTCAGTTGATAGGCAATCAGTTGTGACGCATAGGCGATTCCGCCGCTAGCGACAGCAGCAGCTAGAATCGGAACGGCACTCCACCTTAGACGCACTGTTGTCAAGCGGTTGCTCGCCGCAACCCACAATGTGATAATTATAAAAAGTGTACTAACTTGAATAAGCGCGTGCACTGGGGTGGAAGCATGGCCTAGGCAGATCTTATCAAGAGGTCCAGTTAACGACCATAGCAGCGCAACTATTGCCATGTATTTAGCACCCGCCTCCTTTCTTAGATTGCACCACATGCGAGCAATATCAAAGGTTCTACCAGGTGGGGAATACAAAATGCATACCCCAACTACCGTTAACATTATCCCCAGCAACTGCTGAATTGTAGGTACCTCCCCAAGAAGGAATGCGCTGAAAAGGGTCGTGAAAACAGGGACAAAAGAAAGCAGCGGAATCATTAGACTTAACGGTGATAGTTGCAGCGCCATCAGAAATAGGATATTTGCTGCGAGTCCCGCGAGGGCAGTAATCGCGCCGGGCAAAAAATATCCTACGTCCAATTGAAACTGTCCGCTTGTTAGGAGCCAAATAGAAATGACGGGGACCTGGCCGCCTAGCAAGAATACCAAAAGCACACGTGCATCGAACTTGTCTGCTGCAACTTTTCGAAAGTAATCAAATGCCGCGAATCCGATGGCACAAAGGAGTGTTGCAACGAGGGCAGTAACGCTTATGGCAAGCATGATGCGGTTTTAGTTTATCTCTCAGCCTAAAGCTACCGCAGTGTGGCATGGGCGAAGGGTATTTATTTTTCTGGATGCAGTGAGTTGTGTGCGGCAATCCTGAAACTAGCTTGAGGAAGTAACGGGATGCTGATGAAATAATACGTGCTGTGGCCTCTTGTTTTGCTAAAATAGAATAAAACGTTGATCGCGTTCGTCCAGAAACGGAGCAGCTTATGAGTAAGATAGACAAGCCCGAAAATGATTGGGAGACAGAGCTTACGCCGGAGCAATTTTATGTCCTGCGTAAGAAAGGAACTGAACGTCCATTTACTGGTATTTATGAAAAGTTTAAGGGTGAGGGCACTTTTCATTGCTCCGGGTGTGGCGCCCCATTATTTGATGCGGCGACTAAATTCGATTCGGGCTCGGGTTGGCCGAGTTTTTTTGAGAAAATTTCGTCTAAAGCGGTAGATGAAAACCGTGATAGCAGTCAGGGTATGGAGCGTACTGAGGTTACTTGTGCCAGGTGTGATGGCCATCTTGGCCATGTTTTCCCTGATGGCCCAAGACCCACTGGTCTGCGCTATTGCATCAACTCTATCTCCATTGTTCATGAAGACGACATGGAGCAGTAGTATAAAGTCTGGAGTATCGTGAAGATTGTTCGTGCCAAAGAACGCAACGTAAAGCCATATAGCGGGAATAGCATTCAGCGCGCTGAGTTATGGCGCGATGGCCATGATGTGGCCTTCGACATATTTTACCTCAAGGAAGGTGCCGAGTATGGCGAACATACTCATGACAGCTGGGAAGTCATGCATGTGCTTACAGGAAAAATAAATCTATCGGGTCAAATTCTTGAGATGGGTGATTTTGTGTTTACAGAACCTGGAGAGTCTCATGTGGCCGAAATCTTGGAAGACAGTGCCGTTCTTCTAGGGTTTGGCAAGCATTACGACTAATCGGTATTTGCTAGATTGTGGAACCACCGTCGACTCTTAATTCCGCCCCAGTCATAAAGGCGCTATCGTCAGAAACAAGAAATAATACGGCTTCGGCGATATCCTCCGGCTGACCGATACGTCCCATAGGATAGCGAGCAATCACGCTGCCAATAAAGTCCTCATCTGATTGGTCTGGCTCCTTATTATTGCGCAACATGTCTGTATCTACAGCACCAGGTAGCACAACATTACAGCGGATGCCGTAGTTATTATGTGCACAATCTAGGGCGACCGTCTTAGTCAGAGATACCACTGCAGCTTTAGCTGCCGAGTAGGCGAGAAAAGTTGTTCCTGGTCGGGGCACTGCAGTGGAAGCCATGTTAACAATCGCGCCGCCAGTTTTTTTCATTGATTCTACCCCGTATTTGCAGCCCAGGAAGACACTAGTGGCATTGACAGCTAGTGTCTTTTGCCAGAGCGCTACGGAAGTTTCATCTAACTCTGAAGGTTCCAGAAAACCAGCATTGTTGACCAAGACATTGAGCTGCCCGAATTTGAGTAGAACTGTCTCAAGGGTTCTAAGCCATTGGTTTTCCTCGGTGACGTCCAACGGCAGGTAGAGGGCTTGTTTTCCTACCTCTGCAGCTAGCGCATGGCCCTTATTGTGGTCGGTATCAGCGATAACCACGGTGGCGCCCTTTTGTACGAGGAGCTTAACGATAGCGCTGCCAATGCCGCCAGCACCGCCTGTTACCAAGGCTACTTTGTTTTCCACGCGCCCCATTATTAATTCCCATTTTAGTGTACGCGGTTACTTCTATGAAAAGTAGTTGTCCCTACCAGTTTATACTGTTCTTAGGCCGCGGAAATTCCGCCATCAACGTTGCATTCTACCCCTGTAATATAGCGGGCAGCATCGGAAGCCAAGTAAACCATTGCGTGACCTATGTGCGCGGGCCGTCCGGTCTCGCCGGTCGGCACCATAGATCTAATCATGGACTGTAGAGTATTGGGGTTCTTCTGCAGGGTTTCTTTCATTCCTTCGGTAAGAATGAATCCCGGATGGATGGAGTTTACTCTTATGTTGAATGGTGCACCCTCAATGGCAGCAACCTTTGTCAGCGCTCCCTGAGCACCCTTGCTTGCGTTGTAGGCACTACCTACTGCTGTGCCCTTTTGCCCAGCCACCGAATTGGTATTGAGAATGACTCCACCACCAGCCTCTTTCATGCAGGACCATACGGCTTTAATGCCAAGAAAAGGGCCGTCTAAATTGACTTCGATTAGAAACTTCATTGTTGCGCCGTCCAGCTGCTCAAGCGGCTTGATCACTGAATCGCCAGCGTTGTTGACTAATACGTCAATCTTGCCGTGCATCTCTAAGGTCTGACTTACTACGTTTGTCCAATCCTGCTGGTTTGTCACGTCATGCCGGAGAAAGTTTGCTGAGCCCCCATTCTTTTCAATTAGATCGACGGTTTTGTTTCCCTGAACCTCCCTACGTCCAGTTGCCACGACAGTGGCGCCCGCGGTTGCGAAGGCCTCAGCACAGCCTCGGCCTATGCCCGAAGTTGCACCTGTAATTATTACTACTTTGTTGTCTAGACTGCACATTTCTGGCAACCGCGTTGTTTTCTAGGTCGATTTATTTCCACGCGCCGAAGCAGTACCATCGAATGCCTTCGGCGTTATCCTGTAAAAGTTGATCAGCATCTTCAGGCTTTTTATGTACTTCGGACATCATGCATTTCTCCCAAACACGCTGGTTTTGGGGATAATAGATTCCCAACTGTGAGATATGGTCAAGATATAGTCGTATCTATATTGCACCTGCTCCGCCGTCGATATTTACTTCAATACCTGTTAAATAACTTGCCTCCTCGCTGCACAGAAAAGCGACGGTAGCACCTACATGCTGTGGCTCACCGGTTTCCCCCCAAGGTATACGTCCGGCTATCTCGGGTTTCATGTCATCTGCTTTAGGACCCATCACATCGTAGACTCCCTCGGTCCATATCATGCCCGGATGTACCGAGATGGCTCGTATATTGAAGGGAGCACCTTCTAGGGCAGCAGTGCGAGTCAGAGCTAACTGGGCCCCCTTAATGGCTCCATAGGCGGTGCCAAAAGGCCTGCCTTTCTGACCTATGATAGACGACATATTCAGAATTACCCCACTGCCTGCGGATACCAGGTGTGGCCAAGCATACTTCATACCTAAAAACGGCGCGTCGAGGTCAACTTGGCGCAGGAATATGAGATTCTCTCGTGTCAATTTTTCGAGCGGTCCGACAATGGCCTCCCCGGCGTTATTTAGCAGAATATCCAGTCGGCCATATGTCTTGATGCAGATGTCTATAGTATTTTTCCAGTCGTCCTCAACGGTTACGTCCTGTCGGACATAGAGGGCTTCACCTCCTGCCTTACGGATAATACGCTCCGTTTCAAGGCCGCCTTTCTTGGTGCGTCCGGTAACTATTATTTTTGCGCCTTCCATGGCCATTGCCATGGCGCAAGCTCGCCCGATGCTCGCTGCAGTGCAGCCCGTAATTATAGCGACTTTGCTGTCCAATGTTCCCATGCGTCTCGCTCCGTCTGAACTCAAGCTGCCAACATTCCGCCGTCTACTGCCAGTAGGTAGCCGGTTATGTAATACGCCTCGTCAGAAGCGAGGAAGGCTACTGCTGCTGCTACGTCTGCGACAGTGCCGTTGCGCTTAAGGGGAATCAGAGGCTTATCGTTGAGCCCATCAATCACCTGCCCTGCCGCTGTACCGTCCACTGCACCCATCTGAACACAGTTGATACGGATCTTGTCTTTAGATTCAGCGCAGGACAGAGCGGCAGACTTTGTCATCATTCTAATACCGTTTGCCGACGAGCAAAATGCAGCTTGGTTGGCAGCGCCAACCATTGCGAATGCGGGTGCCACATTGATAACGACACCAGGATGATCGAGTGTGCGCATCTTGACCACCCCGTAACGAAGGCCCAGGAAGGTACCCTCGAGGTTCAGTGCATTGACCGAGCGGAATTCCTCCAGCGACGTTTCCACGATGGGCCTTGGCGTTTCATATGCACTATCGGCTATATTTACTAGCACATGCAGATCACCCAATTTGTCTACTGTTTCCGCCAAGATGCTTTCCCAACTTTCTACCGAAGTCACATCGTGTGTCAGTGACAGGTCACCAATCGCTGATCCATCGGCGGATGCAGCGGCCACTTTAGCTCCCTCATTCATCAACTTATTGCTTATCGCCTGTCCGACAGCTGAGCCAGCGTCAGTGATCAAAGCGACTTTGTCTTTGAACCTTCCCATTTGCGTCTTTCCCCCTAGCCTCATTTGTCGTTATCTGGCACCGGTGTATAAGCAATTACAGAATAAGAACAGAACACTGCGAAGGCCGAAACATATGAATATTCACTTTTCGTATATTCGTTTGGCACAAGGACTAAAACCTATGGCCTGGTTTGTAAGTATCCTATTACGACTTACGAGACTTCTTGGTCACACAATAGGGGAGAGATGAAATGTCGGCCACGTCGATATCTAGTCATCAGCTACCCTCGTCTCCTTGCATAGGCGTTTGCATTATAAGCAAGGAGACCAGAATGTGTATTGGATGTTTGCGGACTCTGCAGGAAATTGGGGCTTGGCGCACAATGACTATTGATCAGAAACGTGTAGTAACGGAAAACTGCAAAGAAAGGGCTAGGAATATCGTCAGACGAGATAGATCTGGCGCTGTTTTACCTAAAGATATGCCCATTTCAGCGGAAACCTAATAGACTGGTAGCATAGGCCATAAACACAAAATCTATTGCCTTTCTGGGCACACCACCTACAATATGTTGTGTGGGAAAGGACTGAGGACCATGAATAATATATCCCCACAACTGGGTTTAGACAGCCGGAATGGCTTGTCTATGGTCGTTGCCGGCGCGGCGGTTCCTCCAGCCGTCGAGCGCGATGTGCACGGTATTATCTCAAGGGCGGTCTCCCTCGCCCGAGAAACCGGCCGCGATTACATCACCCAAAGTCACGCTGCGGCACGGGCGGTGCTGGCTGTGCGCCCAGACTTATCCATGGGTCAGGCACATGAGGCGGTGGTTCGGCTAAGGGAGTTAGACGCGATCTGAAGGTTCTTTCCCACACTATATTAGTCCTATTGAGAATATTTCTCAGTGACTGAGCGCCGTTTTCCCCTAGCGGCGCTCAGTTTCTTTTAGCCACAAGGAAAAATCTGGGCATTTTGAAGAGTGTTTGCCCGTCTTTTTGCGTGGGGTAAGTATCTTTTACGCGCTCCCCATACTCTTTTTGGAAAGCTGAACTGTCCGTTTCATTTAGGACAGATGTGTATAGGGTCAAGCCTGTCCCTTTCATCCATTCCAGGACTGGATTGTCTCCCTCGAGGACGTGGACATAGTCGGTACGCCAGACATCCAAGGTCTTGGACAGTGGGCTAAGGAGGTCATAGTAGTGATAAGCATCAAGTGGCTCTCGATATACTGTTATCTTCTGAAGTTGAGCACACCATTTTTTCGATTTTACTACGTCCATCATGCATTCGTAATAAGGCACACCAAGGCTGACGGGCATCTGAACTGCGAGTATTCCGTCCGGCTTCAGGCTCTCCATTAGGCGCGGAAAAAGCTTGTCGTGGTCCTGAACCCAATGTAAGGAGGCATTGGCGAAAATCAGTGCTGCAGGAGCCTCAACCTGCCATCTGCAAATATCTGCCTTTACCCATTCGATGCGTGGATCATGGTTTTGTTCTATTGCTTGCGCTAGCATTTCTGCTGAATTGTCGACAGCAACTAATTTTCGCTCCGGCCAGTGTTTCTTGAGGTCGGCGGTGATGTTGCCTGGTCCGCATCCCAGGTCGTATATCGGACCATCTACAGAGAGCTCAATCTGTTTTATGAGATCCTGTGCCGGCCTTGCTCTGTAGGCTTGATAGCGTAGGTAGATGTCTGGATGCCAGGTTTGTGTCATGGTGTTTCTTCACTGGATTTGTGTTTCCAGAACCAGAATTGAAACATTACTGCACGAGTATCAAGGATTTTAGCCATCAAATGTTTTTACTGTGATCTATTTGGCACTAACGATTGCCCATGTTTAAGCGATGCGAAGAAAATCGCGCTCAAGACTAAGTCAATTCCGTTCGAGCGGCGAGAAATTCGCCTTAGATGAAGGTTCTTGCCAGCACCAGCAATTTTTGCGGCTACGAGAGCGTGGTTATAGCTGTTGCCTGATAACTCGTCGGCGGCTCAGTAGCACAAGACCTATAACAATCGCTATTCCAGCGCCCCATAGCCAGGGAGACGGTTGAGGGATTAGCAGCAGTATTGTGGCGGCTAGCAGGAGAAAGCGCTCCACCCACGTCAAGGGTCCTTCCAGCGCTCCCTGGAGAGTCCCGGAGAAGGCGTATAAACCTAGTGTTGTAAGAAAAAAAAGCCTCGCAAGTTCCAAGCCATCACCGCCAATTAGCGGGCCGTAGGCCATTACTATTGGAATTATGTATAATCCTTTTGATATTTTCCATGCAGTGAATCCTGTCGCAATAGGGCGAGTGCCAGCGATGGCAGCAGCTGCAAAGGCCGTCAAGCACACTGGAGGAGTCACGTTGGAATCTTGAGATAGCCAGAAGACAATCATATGGGCACTCAGTAAAGCCGTTGTAACGGCGGCAGGATCAAGACAGAGGTTGATGAGAGTGGCATGAAGCTCTGGCGGTACCGCAGCGAAAATCGCTGCTGCTTGGTTAGCTGAAACACCTACTGATAGGTCTACAGAAGGTGCAGTTACTGCAATCAAGGTCCGCGCGCTCTCTGGCAAGGTCCCCGCCATAACTAGCTCAATCAGTCGACTTTCTAATATCAGATCAGTCAGAGCTGGGGCGGTTAGTGGTGCTAACACCACATAGGCCGCTGTAACTGGCAGTCCCATACCTAATACTAATGATGCAATAGCTACCAAGATTAGGGTAAGTAGGAGACTTCCCCCAGCCCAGCCTATTATCATTTGAGAAAATGTGTTGCCGAGACCAGTAGTGGTTACCGCCATAACAATGAGTCCGACTGCGACCAACAGGACAGCAGTTACAGCAGCATTGAGACTGCCTTGGATGAGGGCATCGGCAATATCTTTAATGTGCATAGGTCGTGACCCTAGCCATGACACACCAACAACTGTCAGGATTGACACTCCCGCAGCCCATGTGGGCGTGAAGCCGTAGACCAGAAGAGTGACTAGTATCAATACGGGAATGATGAACGGCCATCCGTGGCTCAACACGTCAGAAGCGGATGGTGCTTCTTCATCCATTATCTGGGTGGTATGAGGTTGCACCGCCTCGATTCGCACGTAGAAGCCTACCGATAAGAAGTACAGTATGGCTGGGAGGAGCGCTGCTGTGATGATGGTTACGTATGAAGTTTGCGTGTAGTTGGCCATGATGAAGGCGCCAGCACCCATGACTGGCGGCATCAATTGTCCGCCGGTTGAAGCTGCCGCCTCTACACCAGCGGCGAAGCGGGGCGTAAAACCTGAACGTTTCATTAAAGGTATAGTCATTGCCCCTGTGGACACGGTGTTTCCCACGGCTGAACCTGAGATTGAGCCCATCAATCCCGAACCCAGAACAGCTACAAAACCGGGACCACCTCTCAGTCGTCCAGCAGTAGCTCGAGCTAAATTAATAATAAAGTCCCCCGCCCCAGATTTTACCAGGAAAGCTCCAAAGAGCACGAACATGAACACGAAACTCCAGGAGATTCTTGCAATAGGTCCAAACATGCCATCGCCGCCATAGAAACTGCGGTACAATGTGGTCTCCAAACTTAGGCCTGGGAAACGAAAAACGCCCGGTATGTATTGTCCCCAAAGAAAGATGTAACTGAGGGCAACTAAGGCGAGTATCGGGATAAGCCAGCCGGTAGTACGACGGGTCAGTTCCAGCACTATGACGATAGCTAGGCCAGAAAAAATCCAATCAGAGTATATGAAGTTCTGGCCGCGGTTATAAAAAGCGTCTTCGGCTAAGATCACATAAATCGCGCATGCCATAGCCAAGGCACCAATCAAAACATCCACAATCAATACCCAGCATCTTGTGTGCATCTTGGTTGATTGAAGTCCGGGCTTTGTCAGTGCAACCAACAAACCGAACATTCCGAAGTGCAGAGCAGAGGTCCGCAATTCAGACAAAGTGGAAAAAGTATTAAAATAAACATGTGACAGAGCCGTCGTTCCGGCTAGCCAGGGGAAAGTCCGTTCAACCATTCTTGTAATTAAGTTAATATTCATCTGCAGAGACTAAGACGGTGGGTGGGTTCTAGAAACCTTAAATGTTGAACCGCTAACTATGATATAAAAACCAGATGCTGATCTAGGGTTCACCTTGTGGTCAAATACTCCGGTATCTCTAAGCCAGCTTCCATATAGTATCTTTTCGCTCCCGGGTGTAATGGCAGTGGTAGACCTTTTAGGGCGCTATCCAGATTCATCTCTAAAGTTGCTTTGTGTATAGCAGCTAGGAATGGAAGGTTTTCATACATTGCTTTGGTGACTCCGTACACGTCATCCTCAGCGACATCGTTACGAACGACCAGTATGTTAGGTTGTCCCACCGTATTTATAGGTGTCCGCTGACCGGGGTAAGTCCCTGGAGGTATCGTGTAGCGAGTCCAGAGTTTACGCCCTCTGTTTGCTAATACAATTTCTTCGGCAGTAAAATCGAGGATTGTCAACCGGTCTCCCATAGCAGAGAAGGCCTGCGTGACAGCTGAGACCGGTGGTCCTGCTGGCAGATTAAAGCCTTCTATGGTGCCATTTCGCATGGCGTCGGCACTAGGATTGTAGCCTAGATAGGCTAGGTCGAAATGTGAATCCGGATCGAGTCCTAGATTAGATAGTATTTCCCGTCCAGAGCCTTCCGTACCTGAGTTTCGCGCGCCGATAGAAAAAGATCGCCCCTTGAGATTAAAGAGATCGGATACTGTTCCATTGGCCACAAGTGCGGTGCGTATGCCTATGTGTTCAACATTTTGCCATAGTGTTGTGACCGAGCGCAGATGACTTTGTGGTCCCTCATTCGACACTTTGCCACTTCCCTCCCACGCCCATGCTCCCCACAACCCTTGGAGCAGAGCAAAGTGAATTTGTTTTTCCCTCAGTAACTTGAGATTCTCGCCAGATCCCGCCGAACTGATAGCAGATAATGACAGGCCTGTTACCGGCTCTAGCTTGAGTTTTACCAGGGTCGAGATGGCGACCCCAACAGGATAGTAGGTTCCACCAGTAGTTGCGGTAGCTAATAGATAAGCTCGCTGGTCTGTTTCAGCACTGGTAGTGGCCAAGAATAGCCATAGATAAGATAAGGACAAAACAAGCAAACGCATGATTGCACAGTGTATGGAATTAACTCCCTTGATCAACCGCCCGCGTCAATTATAACCTTGAGGAGAAGGGATGGCGACGAACGACTTCTGTCACGATGCATTCTTAAATCACGGCTGGTAAGAAGCTCAGCTGAATGTGTGAGCTAGTGAAAAGCTGGTTGCAGGCTAAGGTTTATCCCCGTAGGCCGCATAACGCCAGTCGGTAAGGCCTTTAAAATTTCTTAACAGTTGCATACCTGTATTGTTACTGTAGTCCAAAGATTCTTGGCTCAATTTCGCTACCGTCATTCCCATGCAACCACGCCACTAGAACTAACACAGACGAGCAGGTGTGCCACGCTGAAGCCAATCCGGCGATAGAATTGGGAATACCCTGATCCGCAATAATTAGGGCTACACTGCAGTTACCAGAAACCCTAGCATAATCGTCAGCTGAGCCGACGGTGGCAGACTCACTTCTGCTAGGGATTATACAAAAACTCTCTCGCTCCGGGGCATCGAGTGGATGCGCATGGCTAGCACCCGCTCAGGCAGAGACCGTGCTGATGCCATGGGCCCTTAAGGTGCGCGTGACAACTTCATCACCGGTTAATTCTGTTAATGAATTACCTTGGCCTGCTTGTGATATGAAGTCGCCACACTCTAAAAGGGTTTTACTTTGCCGAGAAAAGCGATGATCGCCACCCCTGTCCACAATGCAAGAGCCGCTGGTTTTGACCGTGCTAAAGCTGCGATAATCAAATCATTGCCAATATCCGCTGCTTCACCGCCTTCACGCACCATGGCGAATCCCTTGATCCAGTCGGCGATCTGTAAGCGGAGATATATGCCGAGGCTCATAACACCGGCGAATAAAAGTGCCTTAACCGCTAGCCATTTGTCGGCAAAGGGACTGCCAGTCGCCAAGGATACTATTCCCAGTACCAACATGGCTAGCATGACGGTGATACGTATATAGCGGTCGGTAGCACCTATCTTGTTAGCGATTGGCTTACCAGTATTAAGATACATCACCCAAGAAGCACCGGCCCAGGCTAAGCAGAATATCCATATTAGGGCTAGAGGTAATCCGGTGATAGGGGAAATACCAAGCATAGAAGCCATCTGAAAGCCTATGGGAAGGATCAGGATTAGGGACGTCCGAGGTCCCATGTCAACTGCCATCAAAACACCCATGAACCGAAACCTTTCGTCGAGTTTCAGATTGCGATCTGCCACGTATTTTGCGGTTAGGTACACTCCCAAATCAGCCCCTAGCCAATATACAAACAGTAAAGTATGGATATAAATGAGTATGTCGTATGTAGTGACGGACATTAAACCTGCTCCTCCTGATGAAACTATGTATTTTGCCCCCTCTATCATAGCTCAACGGACACGCGGCGCCACAGCTTATACAATTGCGGCTCTCCATATTTTTTAGAAATAGTATGGATGAAATCGTCGTGAGTCTGCGATAGAGTGGGACCAGTGTTTGTATCGTCGTACAAAAGCACCTGTTTTATTAGGTGAGGTTGGTGACTAATCAAATTTTTGAATTAATACTTATTAATTACATACTGACGTGCAAAGTACTTCCCAGTAACGTGTCACTATAAGGTCTCAGCGAAGGGGGGGGGATGACCTGTAATGTGATATATGAAGGTCTATTAATGCGGCGGTAGCCTTAGGAGATAAAACCTATGCTAATCCAGGTACGAAAGAAATCTGACATCCGAGGCAGTGAGATCACGCCTAAGCACGCGTACCTTAGCCGCCGTAACTTTGTCGAAAAGTCTGGTTTGATTGCGGGATCTCTCGCAATGGGATCAGGATTAGGTATAGGACCCGGGGAAGCTAAGTTAGTAGATGGTCCGGGAGTCAATGAGGCATTTTCCAACATCCTGGAAGGTTATAGTAAACTCGGTGAAGATGACCAGGTAACCCCATATGATGCGATAACCTCCTACAATAATTTTTATGAGTTTGGCACTGGCAAGGGCGATCCGGTGGACCACGCTGGTGACTTTAAACCGCGTCCTTGGAAAATCACCGTAGATGGCAAGTGTGCTAACCCAGGTACAATGGATCTGGATGATTTTCTCAAACCATATCAACCGGAGGAACGTATCTATCGTCTGCGCTGCGTCGAAGCTTGGTCCATGGTGGTGCCATGGATCGGCTTTCCCCTCGGCGATCTTGTCAAGCGCTTCGAACCGCTTGGTGATGCCAGGTATATACGCTTCGAGACCATTGTTCGACCCGAGGAAATGCGCGGCCAACGCTCTCGCCGTATTCTACCCTGGCCCTATGTGGAGGGCCTGCGTTTGGATGAAGCCAACAATGACCTAGCTATCCTAGCTATTGGATTGTATGGGGAGGTGTTGCCCAACCAAAACGGCGCTCCACTCCGCCTTGTAGTGCCCTGGAAATATGGTTTTAAGTCTATAAAATCTATTGTCCGCATCACTTTTACTAAACGGATGCCGAAGAATACTTGGAACGCAGTCGCTCCCAACGAGTACGGATTTTACGCTAATGTTAATCCTAGAGTAGATCATCCCCGTTGGTCGCAGGCCCGGGAAAGACGTATTGGTGACTTCCTTCGGCGTGAAACCCTAATGCTCAATGGCTATGCGGAAGAGGTAGGCAATCTGTATGCAGGCATGGATTTGGCTAGGAAATTTTGATACCGATCCCTGCCATTGTTAAGACAATAACAACGTGTCATGACATGCCGAAAACTGAGCCCTTGCGGTTCTTACCACCAAGACCTTTTTCCCGCTTTCCGTCGATGATTTTTTTTGAGTAGCTCCAGGTGTTCTCATTATTTCTTAAACCTTCCCAAACTTGTGGTGCTTGTAGATACTCAGGGTAATTTTTCTCGGTGTACTCACGGATGTATTTAGGAAGGCCTGCAACTCCGTCCATCATCTTAAAGGACTGCGAGTGATACACCATGTGACCAAGTCTGTTACCCATCTCCATGAAAGGAAGCCACATGCCGTTTCGCGCCCAAGCGGTATGATTTTCGGCCGTGGTCACATCCGGATTAGACACTTCAGCTAGACTTCCTGAAATTGCCCAAAGTTCACCCGATTGGTATACGTCTTGTTGGGAGTGGAGAGGGTAATCCTTGCGCGATATGGGGTTCTCCTGGGTGCGGAGCACATCAATCTGAAACACAATGCGGCTGCCATTGACGACGTGATTATACGGTGGTTCTAAACGCCCGCCTTTGAGACGGTATATGCGATTAACCGGATCGTTGAGAATATGAAGCACTTCTACTTTGCGGCCGGTTACTGGATTGGTCCAGCTGTCGAGTACCTCGCCGGTTTCCGGGTGCATGTAGTAGAGAACTTCCTTGTGATAGTAGTTCCATACACCTGGGCTGACTGCTTCTAGCCGGCTCGCACCTATTCCATAGGTCTGAAATATAAGATGATTTGCTTCTCCTGGCACCCACATCCAGGCATAGCCGCCGAAGCCGCTTATTACCTCTCTCTCTGCGAGATCGGCTTGGAGTTTCAAAAGAATCCTAATGTTCGTCTCAGGGTCCATTGTGTCGAAGCCGTCCGGGACAGCGGCTACTGCGGGGCTGTTCATCAACCCGCCTACACCCAGACCGATCGCCCCGGATGCTGTTCCGCTGAGAACTTCGCGGCGGCTGACGGGCACCAAGTCTGATGGTAACGGCGGTCTCTTGTTCATTTGGGCCTCCTTCTTATAGTTGTGTTGTCACGCTGGCGGTTGCATGGATTTTTTCACAACCTTGCTTAGTGTGCTACCCCATTGCTGTGTTCACAGAATCGTCAGATTGCCTATTAAGCGCCTAAGGTGGACTTATCATAGCTTCCAGGCTCTCCGGGCATTCGTCCCGGAGACATGAGACGAACTAAAACAGCCAGAAGGCAAACAACAGCGTTAATGCTGCCGACCAGAACAAATGTCGCCCGAGGATCGATTGCATCAAATAGGTAACCGCCAACAAACGAGCAGAATAGAATTCCAATGGCCCCGGAGATGTTAAAGCCGGCAACCACTGCACCTCGTTCTGCCAATGGTGCTTCCTGACCAATTAGAGCCTGAGAGCCAAAAAAGGCACTGATCTGTCCAACGCCTAGAAGTATTATTAATGGGCGGGCGCTAGCCTGAGTTGGATCATCAACAAGGATCATCGCTAGATAGCCGACCGCTGCAAGAAACATGCATCCAGCCAAGAAGGTCACGCGGTTAAACCGATCAATAAAAAAAATAATAACTAGTGTCCAAACTAGGGCCCCACCTTGGGCGGTGATAAAGGCAAGTGTTGCAAGCTTGCTGGCCTCTGCAGTGTCTATTTCGCGTTCTACCCCAGCGATAGTGCCCCATAATGTCAAGAAAGTAGCAAGGATGACCAGGTCGCCTCGGGCGATAAACGCAGCGGCGTAGGATAAAAGAATCCGAGGGTTTGTTCTTGAGTGACGATAGGCACTTAGCCATAGTGTTTTTGTGGGCGTTCTTGATCTAACAGGTAAGGGCGTTCCCCCTTTTAGTCCTAGGCCCAGCACCATGGCCGAGATCATACAGATCGCAGCTACCAACCAATGTGTGTAACGGCCGGCAGATATCCCATCAAGGCCGCTGTTAACGAAGTGCTCTGGCAAGAGACTTAGGCCACGGTTGATTACTACTACGCCTAATCCGTTAATAAAACCGACTATGCCGACCAGCTTACCGCGAGATTGCTCTTGAGGGTAATCGGTTACCACGGTTGCCAATATCCCTGTCGCAGTAGCCACGCCTGCGGCATATATGATGCGGTAGACAGTCAGCTCTGCTACCGACCCGGCAATAGGATACAGCGCATAACCCAGGCCCATCGTAAGAAAACCAAACACATATATGGATTTTCTGCCAATCCGATCAGCTGCCATTCCCACTGGACCAAAAACCAGCAGCATGGTTATCTCGTTCCAGACCACAAGGTTTCCGCTGATTGTACCCTGTTTAGCAGTTGGAATATCAAGAATCTCTGTGAGCACATAAGGCGTGCCGACTGCGATATACGAGAGTAGGCCAATGGTAAAAAATGCGCCATACATTAGCGCGAAGGCGTTAGTCTTGCTTATACCGGGCGCTAGTTGGACTGGACCAAAACTATCGGCCTGGTTATACGGCGGCATAGCTATACTTCATTGTTGGTATGGTCATGAGCCTAGCAGACATTCGAAACCTTCGTGAACCGGGATTTGTTTTGCGATGATCTCTTTCAACGTATATCGGAGTATCAATGACCGAAAGGCTAACTATTGCAAGCTTGTCGATGAGTAAACATGTAGCTTGGCACAAGAGAGCTTTGTTTGTTGGCTGTTGTGTGCCTCTGGCCTCCCTGATTTACAACGCTCTAATCGGGGGTCTTGGGCCTAATCCTATAGAAGCAACAACTCGCTTTTTGGGTGACTGGGCACTGAGTTTTTTGCTGATTACACTTACAGTAACTCCTTTGCGGCTAATTACACGTTTTGCTTATGTTGCTCGTTTTCGCCGAATGCTGGGCTTGTTCGCTTTCTTCTACGTTTTTCTACATATGATGAGCTATGCAGGTCTTGATCAGTTCTTCAATTGGCCTGAAATATGGCGGGATATCATCAAGCGTAAGTACATTACTTTTGGTTTTATTGCCTTTGTTACGCTGAGTTTTCTTGCCGCGACATCAACGGACACAATGGTGCGACGGCTTGGGAGTCGGCGCTGGCGACGTCTACATAGTTTCGTTTATCCGGCTGGAATTATTGCAGTGGTGCATTTCTTTTATATGACAAAAGCGGACTACACACAGCCCACCCTTTATGCGTCATTCCTGGCTATCATTTTGGGTTATCGTTTGTATAGAAGGCACAGTTAGCCGCGCTGGGGGCTGGGCCAGTTGGGCTCAGGGTCATGCTTTCTTTTTTGTCCTACCATGTTGGCAGGTCACAAAGTCCGGGTCGCTTTTGCAACGCAAGCCAACTAAGGTATTGCTCAAAGTACCGGTAATTAAATCTTATCCGAAAAGAGAACTAGCGATGCTAGGTGGTGATGTTCTTATAGAAACTCTCGCTAATGCTGGGGTTGAGGTATGTTTTCTTAACCCGGGCACGACGGAAATTCATACTATTGTAGCATTGGAGTGTAATGACAGAATCCGTCCGATATCTACTGTGTTCGAAGCAGTGGCAACTGGAGCTGCTGATGGTTATGCACGCATGGCTGGCAAACCGGCAATGACGTTGCTCCACCAGGGCGTTGGCCTAGCCAATGGTCTCGCCAATCTACATAACGCTAAGAAGGCTCGGGTGCCAGTGGTTAACGTTGTCGGGCAACATAGCCGCAGTCATCAGAAGTATGATGTTCCGTTGATGTCCGATGTGGCTGCTTTTGCTGCGCCGGTGTCAGGGTGGGTGAAAGAGGTTGCTGCGCCCGACAAAATGGCCAGGGATGTGGCAGAAGCCTTTGCAGCTGCCGTTGGGCCACCCAGCCAGGTAGCCACGCTCATCGTTCCCGGCGATTGTGCCTGGACAGAAGCCGGCCAGCCAGCACCGCCACCGCAGCAGATATCCCGAGGTCCTGTATCCACGGACGCGGTTAAGCGCGTCGCTAGAATGTTGAACTCTAAAGAAAGGACGGCCCTGATTCTTGGTGGGCCGGTGTTGCTGGAAGCCGACTTAGATGCTGCCGCACGAATTCAGGCCACCACAGGTGCTCGACTTATCGGATCAAGGTTCTATGCGCGCATTCAGCGGGGTGCTGGGAGGGTTGTTCCCGACCTATTGCCATATTTATTTAATGACGCAGTCGCTGATGTGGCAGACATCCGCCAGGCGATTCTATTGGGCTGTAGCGTGCCTGCGACCTTTTTTGATCTTCCCGACGGCGGTGGTGCGGTACTTCCCAAGGATTGCAATATACTTGAGCTTCAGCATCCGGTCGGCGACGGAGACGGTTTCCTGGAGGTTCTTGCCGAAGAACTGGGTGCAAACGAATCTCCAGGAACGAAGAGCTTACCGCTTCCGCACCGTCCTGAGGGTCCACTAACAGCGGCTAAGGTGGCTGCTATCCTAACCCTTGACCTACCTGAAGGGCTTGTCGTTTCCGAAGAAGCCAACACTTCTGGTGTGCCTTGTTTCGAACAAACACGTGCTGCTGCACCACATGATTGGATGGGTCTAACGGGTGGTGGCCTAGGGCAAGGAGGAACGGCGGCCACAGGAGCTGCCGTGGCGTGTCCTGATAGGAAGATTCTTTGTCTCGAGGGTGACGGCGGTGTCATGTACACTTGTCAGACCCTGTGGACCCAGGCTAGAGCGGGTCTTGATATAACAACCGTAGTCTTTGCCAACCGATCATATGCGGTGCTCAAAATGGAACTTGAGAGACTTGGTCTAAATTGCATTAGTCCTGAGTTGGAACGGCTGGTGGACTTAGACGATCCAACACTAGACTTTGTCAAGTTGGCCGAGAGCATGGGGGTTGGGGCCACGCGTGCGGAAACTGCCGAACAGTTTGCATCTCAATTTAATGCATGTATGCAGAGCGCGGGACCACATCTTATAGAAGCGGTCATATAGGAATGACAAATGAGCACTTCTGGAATTTCTACAATAACTGAAACAGACTCAACTGGCTTCTCTGTCACTACTGGATATCGCAAATTTATTCTGGGACTCCTATTTCTTGTGGGACTGTTTAATTATGGGGACCGTTTCATGTTGGCGGTCCTTTTGCCTGATATCAAAACGGACCTTGATTTATCAGACACGCAAATCGGTTTTATTACTGGTGTCGGGTTCACGGTCTTTTATGCCGTTTGTGGTATTCCTATCGCCAGACTAGCAGACCGTGGGTCGCGCAGAGTGATTATTTCTTCTGTAGTTGCGATTTGGAGCGTAATGACAGCGATCTGTGGGCTTGCACAATCTTTTTCCCAGTTAGCTGTAGCGCGGATTCTTGTTGGAGTGGGTGAAGCGGGTGCCACACCTTCGTCTCAATCTCTTATCGCGGATTACTATCCAAAGGAGCGCCGGGCCTCATCGCTAGCTGTTTATGCCTTAAGTTCCCCCACAGGCATTCTTCTGGGTTTTCTTCTAGGGGGTTTGATTGCTGGCTCCTTTGGGTGGCGTGTCGCTCTATTCTCTTTTGGTCTGCCAGGTTTGGTTCTGGCGTTAGTCATCTTACTGTCGTTAAGGGATCCACCTCGTGGTTTCGCCGATGAGAAAAAGTTTCCAGGTGAAACTGCTCAGTCACTACCGCTAAAATCATTTTGGAGCACCTGGAAATCACTGTTCGTCCGGAAGAGTTTTTTTCATGCATGTATGGCAGGCGGTGTTTTCAGTTTTATGTTTTTGGCTTTTGCTCAGTGGGCACCCTCTTTTCTTGCCCGGTCTCATGGTATGAATACAGCTGAAATTGGTGTTTGGTTAGCGTTCATCATTGGTATTTCGCAAATCCTTGCTATTTATTCTGGCGGCGTTATTTCAGACCGTCTAATTCGTAGGGATATGCGCTTACCGTTGTGGATGAGTGGCATAGCCATCCTTGTTTCTGGCCCCCTATTCTTTCTTGTATATGTTTTAGATTCTGTAGGCATAGTACTAACGATACTTTTTCCTGCCTTGTTCTTTGTCTCTTTGCAGGGGGCAACTCTCTATGCGTTGGTCCAAAATGTTGCCAGCCGCGAAGATAGGTCATTGGCTGCAGCCATATTGGTTTTGTTTTTTAATTTGGTTGGCGGACTGGGACCTCAGGTGGTTGGTATTGCCTCAGACATGCTAATGCCGACTTTCGCTGAAGATTCACTGCGTTATGCACTTTTGTCAGTAACCATGGTCGCGCTGATCTGGTCGGCAACTCACTTTTTTATGGCTGCCCAAACTGTGCGCGAGGATGTTACTGCATAGAGCCTAATTCACTTGTTTATAAGACCTGTTAGTCATAATTTAGCTAGACGAGGGCTTGTCGATCTTAATCATCCCTCTAGTACTTTATTATTGTTTTGTTTGATAAAGGGGAACGGCTATTAGGACCAAAACAGACCCACCGTTTGAGGTATCAGACGGCTATCGGAGGTATGTGCTTGGTGTGCTGTTGACGGTATTCGTTGTTAGCTACCTTGATCGGCAGATCCTCGCTATTCTCCTGCCACCCATAAAAGCCGAAATGCAACTATCTGACACAGCGCTGGGATTCCTGAGCGGGTTTGCCTTTGCTGTTTTCTACGCGGTGATGGGGATACCCATCGGCCAATGGGCCGACCGTTGGAACAGGGTTTCTATTATGTCCATCTGCCTTGCCTTATGGAGCCTGATGACAGCGCTTAGTGGTCTGGCTATCAATTTCTTCTATCTCGTGCTTGCGCGGATAGGGGTTGGAGTGGGCGAAGCGGGAACTGCCCCTTGTACGCATTCATTGATTGCCGACTACTATCCTGCAGAGAGCCGAGCGACAGCTATGGGTATCTACAGTCTTGGTATTCCCGTGGGTGCTCTTATCGGAATATTAGCGGGGGGGTGGATAAATGAATTTTTTGGTTGGCGCATAGCCTTTATAGTCATAGGTCTGCCAGGAATCGTTTTTGCGGTGTTGGTTCAGCTTACTGTTAGAGAGCCGCCTCGTGGCCATGCGGACCACCTTTCGGACGACAAGGAGGCGCCAAATTTAAAGGAAGTTGTCACTTTTCTTTGGGGATCGCGTACCTTCATCCATCTTCTTCTTGGCGCTTGTGTTACCGGTATGTGCTACATCGCGGTTACCCAATGGACACCATCCTATCTTTCTAGGTCCTTTGGTCTAGGTACTGGCGAAATTGGTACGTTGTTTGCACCAGCTGTGGGTGTTGCGGGAGGACTTGGAACAATCTTTAGCGGTTACATGGTAGATAAGCTTCGTCCTAGGGATCTCAGGTGGCAAGCTTGGATTCCTGGAGTAGCTATTTTTCTAACTATTCCTGGTGTGGCTCTAGCCTGTTTAGCACCTTCGGCTAATTTGGCTGTTGCCTTCTTGGTCGTGCCACTTTTTTTCTATCCAATGCAACTGGCACCATTCTCTTCGTTAGTGCAGGGCTTGGTGCCTCTGCGCATGAGATCGGTAGCTGTGGCTGTATCTCTTTTTATCTCGACCGTCATTGCTTTCGGACTCGGTCCCCAGGTTACGGGTATTGTCAGTGATATGTTGACCCCTAAATACGGTAATGAGGCGCTCCGCTATGGCATTCTTGTCGTAACAGTTGGGGGGGCAGTGTGGTCTACCATTCATTTCATAATTTGTGCTCAGTCAATTAAGGCAGATGCGACTCCCGTGACGATAGAGGGGACGCAGTAATGATGACGGGAGAATCCGGACCAAAAGTTAGACGCGGATTTGTCGATATCGCTGAAGGTCAGGTGCATTATCGCACCGCGAATATTGAGGATGTCTCCAATGCACGTCCGCTAGTCATGTTGCATGGTTCGCCGTCTTCATCACTCACTTTTGCACCATTGATCAGAAGTATGGCCCGCAGCTGTCCGGTGTTTGCGCCTGATACGGTTGGCCAGGGTGACTCCTGCCCTCCAGTATCCATGAAGGAGGAGATGCCCTATTTTGCGGATACGGTCCTTCGGGTGCTCAATACGTTCGGTGAAAAATTTAAGTCCTTTGACCTTTATGGAACTCATACCGGAGCTGCCATCGCTGTTGAAACGGCTATCGCCGCGCCGGATCGGGTTAACAAATTGATTCTTGATGGCATAAAAACGGCCCCCCAGGAATGGACGGCTGACTATGCAGAGCATCTGGACAAGAGCCACCTTATTGATACAGATGGTACCCAATTTACAACAGTTTGGAACAGCATGCGCAATACCATGCTGTTTTGGCCTCCAGATCGCCATAGCCGTGAATACTTGCGCCCTTGCGGGCTGCCCACGGCCCAGAAACTTCACGACTTAGTCTTGGACGTTCTCAAGGGTATTCGGACTAACCACGTTCCCTATAGAGCCGCGGTTTTGTATAAGGCGGCCGACAGGTTACCTCTCTTGGGTGTCCCCACCCTAATCACGTGTGCCCGCTGGGATATGTTGTGGGATGATATGGATCGTGCAGCCATAATGATTCCGGATTCGCGAGTTAAGGCACATCCTTCAAATAATCCCGAAACACATGCCACACCAGAAGAAGTTGAAGTTCTTGCGGATATGCTGATCGACTGGCTAAAGCCGTAAAACTTGTTTCGAGGTGCCAAGGGTCTAGGTTTTCTTCCAAGCTCCGAATAAGTACCAACCTTCTCCATTGTAACCTGTTCCATTCTTCTGAGATCTTGCATGTTCGTGCTCATGATCGTGACGGCTGATGCGGCTGGTCCATTCTGGGTAGGTGCCGGGTTCTATATCGGGGTTGACACCGCTTTCAAAGCATTGACTTGAATCAAACCCTGCCCGTCTGAGTTCCTGCATCATATTCATCCCGTGCAGCTGGACCCAGAATGGTTCGTTGTTATACCACGCATCCCAGTTACTCATGAAGCGGTCGAACACTGGTGTGTTCGCGGTGAAATTGGGCTGCTCCAGGTGAAGGGTCAGGCCATTAGGTTTCAATACAGAGTGAATACGCTTCATCATTTTCCGCAAGGCAGGGCCTGAGGTTTCATGACACACCATGGTGGTTTGGACCCAATCAAAATTGCCCAAGGAGTTGTTTAGTTCTTCTGCTGATCCCTGCACAAAACGTACATTAGTGAATCCCATAGATTGCGCTCTTGCATGGCCGTAGCGCAGCATAGGAGCGCCCACATCAAGGGCTATTACTTCCGCGTCTGGGAAAGCAGATGCCAATGGGAGAGTGTTATTACCGTGCGCAGAACCAAGGTCGAGAATGCGTTTTGGTTTGAAATCGGGAAAGTGCTGGCGCAACCAACCTGTGACGGCGCGACCACCAGAATCGCCTTTCGCGCCGAAAGATCCCATTGAGGTTACAAAAGTAGCAATGTCATATGTTGCCGCGGCAGTCATTTCTCCTGGTTTGAGCTCCGTGTGATAACCCCCTGGTTGTAAATGATTGTCGGCCTGTGCCAAGTATCTTGGCACCACTTGTTTTGGTTCTAGCCGCAGAGTGTCCTTTGTCGTGTTTAGACGTTCGGCTTTATCTACCAAAGCATCCATTTGTTGTATGGCAATGTGGCGAGCATTTTGCCGGTTCATTTCCTGGATGTTTCGTCGCAGGCTTGCCCACGCCTGATAGATAGGGCTGCGCCGCATTGCTTTACGCAGCGTTATACCTGTTTGTACCTGCGGGTCGGCGAGGTCAACATCTGCTGCTGTGAGCTTTGGCATCACCTGACGTTCATAGGCAAGCTTTACGCCCGGACTTAGCGTCGTTGCTACAAATGCATTAAGAGAGGCCAATAAATTAAGACGTGCTGCCTGGTCATGATTGATCTTCGGCATCATGCCGTGGCGGTAAAGGGAGCGGGAATCTGGCGGCAAAGTGGTGGGGGCCATTTTCTGTATGGGTGTTGTCATGTCAGTTCACTCTTCGTCTAGGAAAGCTCGTACCACTGCAGCCATTTCGGCCGTGTGTGCGTCCAGATGACCGTGGGTCCAGCCGGGTAAATCGTGAATACGCCCATTCTTGAGAAATGGGATAGCTGCCGGCGTTAGCTCCCAGAGGTCATCTTCGGGATTTAGTACCAGGGTGGGTTGTTCTACTTTGCTCAAAGCTGTCCTCAGATCGTAGGAAAATGCGGCTCGGAATCCCCAATTATTGGTGCGGTATTGGCGAATACGCTCGATGCTGATGTCAGCAAAACGTTCATCCGTCGGCACATCTTGAAACATACCCTTTCCGTTGGCACGTATATTCTTAGCCGTTGTCGCTAGCATGTCTTCGAACTTGGGCGGTGCTTGATAAATTCTCTCTCTATATTCGGCTATGATGTTTTCATCAAAGATAGGTGCAGAGATTAGTATAACTTTTCGAATTCTTTCCGGGTAACGCGTGGCCAAGTCTACGGATGTAAGCGAGCCGGTATGATAACCCATCACGTCCACTTGTTCGATGCCAAAGTTGTCCAAGAATGCGATCATAGCGTCGGCAAATTCAGGAATACCTACCGGGTTTGGCGGTGGGTCGGACCCACCATAGCCTGGGGTATCCGGCGCCAAAGCTAGTCGGTCACGCCCGATTTCGCGAAGCCAATTATCAAAGACAATGCCTGATAGAGGACTTGCGTGAAGGGCAAGTTGTGGAATGGCTGTCGGAGTACTTGGTTTCACGATGCGGTAGTGGATCTGTCCGTATGGCCCGTCAGTGTAGCCTCGCAACAACCGGCCGTTTGGTTTGTCACTCATTATCAGAATTTCCAAGGTTTCAATTGGAGAGGCAATAGACGCCATCGCGATGGTCATAGCCGCTACTGCAGCCGACAGTGTCCCTGCAATGCAATAATACGGCTTCATGACTTCCTTGGTGCGGACTAAGTCTAGGGACCAGATGTCTCTTGGTAGCCAATGCGCTGGTGGTCCCTAAGACAATACTTCATCAGGGACGCAGCTATAGCTATCTGACTTTCAGGCCCATTTTGCTCGTATGGACCGCACTGGGCCTTGTTCCCTTCCTCGTTCGTTAGGAAGACAACATCTCCATCAGTGATTTCAACAGTTTCGATTGCTGTACAACCTGCCAAAACTACTATTAATACTACAGCTACACATCTCATGCGTTTTCTCCCGCGGATCTTTAGGTAAGCCAGCCCATTACGGACTGCAGACCTGCACTATACTACTGCAATTCCCAATCAAGACGCTTGCTAACCCCAAGAAGAAAAAAGAGACCCCGCCTTAGGTATCTTGTTGCGGGGTCTCTGTAGCTAATATTCGTAGGCGAGGTCAGATACCCGATTTTTCAAAAGCGCTTTTTATTGAATGGGCGATGACCACTGGTGTCCCGGGCCAGAACGGAATATATGCGGTCGACCATGGCATCTTGTTCTGTCTGCCATGCTGCTTTTTCTTCTTCGTTTGGAATGTACTGCTCAATCGCTTCTTTAGTCACTGGTTTTCCAGCTTCTAAGAGGCTTTCTACAATCCGGTTGCGCTGGCGGTCGACCCAAATTTCGGTGCCGAGGGCATACACAATCATCATTAGGTTGTCGACATGGGCGTTGCCCAAATATACCGCGCTAGGGGCATCGGTTTTAATGTAATCAGCCGTAAAAGTGGTACGACCAAACTTCTTGGGCTTTGTCATCTTCTCAGCCATGACTCACTCCTTGAATCGAAAAGGTTTAGTATGTACTGCGGGGACGCACCCCCGCAGCACCGTTACAGAGGATTGCTAGGCCGGTTTGATGCCAACAATATAGTCCTGACCTCCCGAGTACCGTGGTCCCTTTGTGGATCCGACTTGCAGTCCTGCTGCCTTATATGCAGCTTTAAAGTCGTATTCCGAGTAAGGCGTGTACCAGACCTCAGTATTCCACTGGTCCGTCCACCATACACGCCAGCGAGCAGAGGCTGTTTTTGGGGGCTGTCTTACCAGGAAGGAGCCGTCAAGAGCGAGGAATTTTCCACCCGGTCTTAGAACACGGTGAGCTTCGCGAATAATATCGTTAGCTGCATCTATGGTCACCTCGTGGAACAAGATAAATGCGGTGACTATATCAAAGTGATTGTCAGGAAACTTTGTGTCTTCAGCTAGCCTTTGGGCAAAGTTGACATCTATACCCAAGTCCGCTGCTCTCATATGGGCATAGCGAACCATAGGCGCACCTACATCAATTCCCCAAACTTCTGCATCCGGGAATCTCTCTTTGAGTCCCATAGCGCTCTGACCCACACTGCAGCCCAGATCAAGGCAGCGCCTGACCTTGCCATCTTCTGGTATTGGTGCAGACGACGCGATATTACCATGCATTCCGTCTTGTTCATTGTTATGGATCCACAAGTTGTTGGTACCATGGTGGTACATGTGGCCGGCAAACGGATCGCCTACGTAACCGCCTGGCTGGTTGTGAATTTCCCATGCTGTATAGGGCGGAATCTCCATATCTGGGTTCAGCTCGAGCATGCCCGGCCCAGATTTGTCAGCGCTTTCCATTTCGGACAGATAGCGGTCTGCATCACTATGAAATGCGTTCTGTAGGTCCCTCCACATCGCCAGCTGGTTGGTAATCCATGCCTGAGTCTGATTCATAATAATAGGATCAGATTCGAGCATGGCAATTGCATCTTCCATCGAGACTTCATCTCTAGGGTTAAGGCCAGCCTCCCGGAAGATAGCCACCGCGCGCCGCGTGGCAGCACGCTGGAAGTCCGTGTTGATAAAATGGCGCAAGGAAGTTCGGAAGTCCTCCATGCTTTCCAGGTCTCGTGTAGGTAGGCGCTCAAAACGTCCGATTTGACCACGTAGTTGTTCGTCACCAGAAAACTTGGCGTGGGCCTTCATGCTTGTCAGGAACATTGAACCTGCAGCGGCAGTGGTGCCGAGCAGTGTGCGACGGTTGAGGTTGGTCATAACAAGTCTCTCCTCGTTACAGTAGGTATGGTGATTGACTCAACATTACGCGCGGTGAGCCGCTATTAGCGCCCCGCTATGACGGAACCTATGACGCGCGGGTGCCTCAGGACAATGATACTACGCGCTTGCGTATTCAGCAACGCATCAATGTATTTGGTCCGCCAACTGAGGGCTGCCGAGCTTTTTGCAGTTCAACATATGGATATAACGCGTGTGGAGGGTGCTAGTACTTGAAATCTTTGTTTATCCTCTCGCGAAGAATCTCGAGTTCTAGCCACTTTTCTTCAAGTAAAGCCAGTCGCTCTTGAGCTGTTTCCATCTTTCCTAGCGCGTTTGAGAAGGCCTCAGTGTCCCGGCTATATAGGTCTCGGTCAGCTAGAATTTCCTTCAATTGGGCAATTTCTCGCACCAAGGAGTCTATCTCCTTTGGCAGCTTTTCTAGAGCATGTTTTTCTTTAAATGAGAGTTTGAGTCTACCATGTTCCCTAGGCGTCTTTTTTACTGTTTCAGACTTCTTGTTCTTCACCCGTGCTGCATTTGCTGATGTGTCTGGACCTTTGGCACGTTGAACGAGCATGTCGGAGTATCCACCTGCATACTCGGTCCAAACGCCTTCACCTTCAGACATTATTACCGATGTGACTATTCGGTCCAGAAAATCTCTATCGTGGCTAACCATGAGTAATGTTCCTGAATAATCTCCTAACATTTCCTGGAGTAGATCAAGCGTCTCAAGGTCAAGATCGTTAGTGGGTTCATCAAGTACTAGCAGGTTCGACGGCCGTGCTAGCGCCCGAGCAAGAAGTAGGCGTCCTTTTTCCCCTCCTGAAAGTACAGTGATTGGTGTATTGGCTTGTTCAGGTGAAAATAGGAAGTCTTTTAGGTAGCCGATCACATGCCGTGACTTACCACGGACTGTTACGCGATCGCCCTGACCACCGGTTATTGCATCTTTCGTGCGCCAATCTTTTTGGAGATCTTCGCGGTTTTGGTCCATGGTAGCTATGTCAAGGTTACGAGAAATATTTATGCGTCCTTCATCTGCTTCAATGCCACCTGTAAGCATGTTCAACAGGCTTGTCTTGCCGGTACCGTTAGGCCCAACAATTCCGACCTTGTCTCCGCGGAGGACGCGTATTGAAAAGTCCCGAGCGACAATTTTTTCACCATAGCTTTTAGATACCCCAATTGCTTCGATTGCTAGTTTGCTGGTTAGCTCAGCTTCAGCAACTTCCATCTTGATGCTATTGAGCGCATTACGACGCGTTTCACGGCGTTTCCGACGCATCTCTCGGAGTTCTGTCAGTCGGCGCTGGTTCCTCTTGCGCCTGGCGCTAACGCCATAGCGCAGCCAGTTTTCCTCCTCCGAGATCTTGCGATCAAGTTTTTTCTTGGCCCTTCGCTCCTGCTCAAAGATCTGATCGCGCCAGCCCTCAAAATACTCAAAACCTCGATCAATACGTCGAGTTATGCCTCGGTCTAGCCAAACAGTTGAACGTGCTAACGCGTCCAAGAAGCGGCGATCGTGACTAACCATGACTAGTGCGGACCTCAACCCGTTTATTTCACTTTCAAGCCATTCAATTGTGGGCAAGTCAAGGTGATTGGTGGGTTCATCCAACATAAGGATATCTGGTTCAGGCGCTAAGACCCGTGCAAGTGCTGCTCGGCGCTTTTCACCACCGGACAGATTGATAGGGTTTTCGTTGCCAGTTAAACCCAATTGGTCGAGTAAATATTTAGCACGGTATGGATCATCACCTGGCCCAAGGCCTTCTTTTACATAGGATAGCGTTGTCTCAAGACCGGAAAGCAGCGGTTCTTGATGCAGATAGCGAATCGTGGTGGATGGTTGAATAAAACGTTCGCCGGCATCAATCTCAATTAGATTCGCTGCTATCTTAAGAAGTGTCGACTTGCCGGAGCCATTGCGCCCGACCAAGCAAATACGCGCCTCGGGTTCTATGGAGAATTCAGCTCCAACTAACAGGGGTGTGTCCCCAAAGGTGAGGTGAACATCGTTAAGAACGAGAAGCGGTGGCGCTGCCATTCCTAGACCGTCTAGCTGCTGAATAAATAAAGTGCAAGCAAACTAGGGACTTTGTTAGTACTTTTCGAAAAAAAATAGGTAGCGCACCGAGGTCATCCTAATGCAAAGTCGAGTTGAAAGCCGCTGCAGCCCGCGCACTTTTCAGACCGCGCATTGATATAGCGCGGTTTGGGCTGCGCTGAAGTGCGAGTTTGAACTGTTCGGTTGCCTCTTCAAGGCGACCAGCATTCAGCAGGAAAGCACCGTAACTTTCAAAGGACGGTTGCATTGGTTGTGGTGGTCCAGAGGGTGCGTTCAGTGTTTTTTCAATAGCTACAGCCTCCTGTAGCAGCCGTTCCGCCTCCAAGGTTCTGCCCGAATCTACCGCTATGGCGGCCAGAAGTTCCTTTTCAATAACCGCGATAATCTTGGCTCGATAGGTACCATTGGCTCGGCCGCTCGCGTTCTTGCGAGCAGATTGGATACTGGCTGCAGCCCGTTTTGCAGCTAGAATGTCTCCCTGCTGTATGGCATTCAGTCCGATTGCATACTGAATATCTGAGTTGTTGTTGTCGCGGCTGCCTAGTTCGTAACTGGCTATTTCATCCCATCGCTCGGCCTCAACTACGTAGCGTGCTAGCATCGATAAAAAGCCGTTGCGGGTGCGCACACTCGGATAATCTTGAACAGTTTGCTTGGCGATCTTGATTATGTCTTTAGCCTCATCAAGATTACCAATCTGAAGATGACCATACATCAGCCAGGATAGTGAGTGAAACTCTGTGCGGCCTCGCTCAAGGCCTTTGTTTATAGCTAAACTAATCTCAGCCTCATATGATGCAGCATTAGAGTTCACTACTTTCTCCCACATGCCCAGTTGCAAAAATATGTGTGAAGGCATGTGCAATGCATGGGGTGCATCTGGAGCAATGTCCGCGTAGATCTGTGCAGCGGGCAGCGCCAGAATCGCGTGTTCAGGATCGTCAAAGGCATGGATGATAAAATGAGCAGCACCAGGGTGTCTTGGATTTCTGCCAAAAACCGCTAAGGCAACTGCGGCGGCTTTCATCTGTCTTTGTACCCCAGTGTCGCCGGGGCGAACTGTGCCTAGTAGGGACAATGCATACAGAGTCGCTATTTCGTCGTCGCCTGGATATGCTTCATGCAATTCCCGCATCGTCTCCGCGTAAGCTATATCACGTGCTAGCTTTTCCCCCCTTCCGTAAAGCACGTCAACTGCTCTCATTAAGTCGCGCTCCCGCCCGGCCAATATTTTTTGGGCCCGTGCCTCTGGTGTTGGCGCGAACCGACTTAGAGCTGTAAGTGCTAGGTCTAGGTTCTGTTGAGCCCACAGTGGGTGGTTGTAACTCATCGCTTCACCCCAATAAGCGAGTGCAAAAGAAGGGTCGATCTCTTGGGCTAGTTTGAACGCTGTGCCGGCTTCGTCAAACTGAAAACTATGTAACGCCTTTACTCCAGTAAGAAACGCCTGCTGGGCTGCCGTGGAACCAGAGTTCGAGAAGTTAATACTTCCCAGATTCGACATTAGGAACTGGTTTTTCTTGGGCGCACTAGTATCCGAACTAGCAAAACCGCTGAAGCTAGTGCACAACGCCACCAGCATTCCACCCGCAATTATTGTAACAAGCCGTTGCGTCTGTGCATGCCTCATATGTCAATTCCTAAAGTAAGGTTGGCAGTTTATTTTTTTTCATTCTACCACAAAAAGGATGCAAGGTGCGCTTATCGCGGTATTGAGCGTTGCTAATTGATTATAGCACTTACTTCAAACTCCTCTTGCAATCTGGGGAAATGTCCGCCACAAGCAGTGAGTAGATATGACTGCCTAGTAGCGATTCATTTATGTGATCTTCTATGAACGATTCTCTCTCGCTAATGACCCATAAGGACATGGCTAACGCTGTGCGTTTGTTGTCTGCTGATGCCGTTCAGCTGGCTAATTCGGGCCACCCTGGCATGCCTATGGGTATGGCCGATGTTGCTACGGTGTTGGTCTCGCGTTTCTTAAAGTTCGACGCTCAGTCACCACGTTGGCCAGACCGCGATCGCCTGGTGCTCTCGGCTGGTCATGGCTCCATGTTACTTTATAGCCTTATGTACTTAACCGGATACAAGGACATGACCCTTGATCAGATCCGAAATTTTCGCCAGCTGGGCAGTATTACAGCTGGTCATCCGGAATTCGGACATGCTTCCGGTGTAGAAACGACAACTGGACCTTTGGGCCAAGGACTGGCTAATGCAGTTGGCATGACCCTTGCGGAAAAGATGCTCCAGGCTCGTTATGGGCCGGACTTAGTTGATCATTATACTTACGTTATTGCCGGTGATGGTTGCCTGATGGAAGGCATTAGCCACGAAGCTATATCTCTTGCTGGGCATTTGCGACTGTCCAAATTGATTGTACTATTTGATGACAACAATATTAGTATAGATGGTCCAACCGATCTTGCTGTGTCAGATGACCAAATCGCGCGCTTCACCGCCTCGGGCTGGCACACAACTCGTGTTGATGGTCACGATCCGGATGCCGTTGCGACTGCTATTAAGGCTGCTAGGGACACGGGCAAGCCATCGCTTATTGCGTGCAGGACTATCATTGGTTTTGGAGCCCCAACCCTGGCAGGAACTGCGAAGACACACGGAGCTCCTCTTGGTATAGAGGAAATCGCAAGGGCCCGAGAAAGTCTAGGTTGGCCATTTAAGCCATTTGAAGTTCCGCGAGACATCCTTGCAGCCTGGCGTAAGGTGGGAAGACTTGGGTCCTCCCACCGCGCAGCGTGGGACGTGCGTATGGCCGCTGCAGATACTTGCCAACGTGCCGAGTTTGTTCGCACCTTTGCTGGTGATCTCCCGGATGGTTGGCAGAGTACCTTGGATGTATTTAAGAAGAAAGCTGCTGATGAAGCACCAAAAATAGCTACACGCAAAGCATCGCAAATGGTGTTGGAAGTTCTGAGCCAATCAATTCCGGAGTTGGTTGGGGGGTCAGCTGACCTTACAGGTTCCAACTATACAAAGATGGATGACATGTCACCGATTACCGCTGCTGATGCATCTGGCAGATATATTTATTACGGGGTTCGCGAGCATGCGATGGCAGCGGCTATGAACGGTATAGCGCTGCATGGTGGGCTAATCCCGTATGGTGGAACATTCCTAGTATTTACTGACTATTGTCGTCCAGCTATTCGTTTGTCAGCACTTATGGGTCAGAGGGTTATCTACGTGATGACCCACGATTCAATTGGTCTTGGTGAAGACGGGCCGACGCACCAGCCTATCGAACACCTAGCAAGCTTGCGCGCAATTCCGAACATCCTGGTTATGCGACCTTGCGACCTCATCGAGACAGTGGAATGTTGGGGATTGGCGCTTGCGCAAGAGGGTCGACCGTCAATTCTCGCTCTGTCTAGACAAAGTGTACCGACCTTGCGCACGAGCCATTCTGAGCAAAATTTGTCTGCAAGAGGTGGATACGTGGTTTCCGAAGCGGACGGTGCACGCCAGGCCACTCTCATTGGCACTGGGTCCGAATTATGCATTGCCATGGCCGCCCAAGCTCAGCTCAAGGCCGAAGGAATTTCTGTTGCAGTAGTGTCTTTACCCTGCTGGGAGTTGTTCGCGGAACAGTCTTCAAAATATCGCGAAAAAGTTCTGGGCGGTACTGGCATCAGAATTGCTGTGGAGGCAGCCAGTATGTTCGGTTGGGAGCGTTACATTGGCGATGATGGTTTGTTTATTGGTATGCGTTCCTTTGGTGCTTCTGCTCCCGCGGGGGACTTATATCAACATTTCGGGATCACTGAAGATGCAATTGTAAACGCAGTGAAAGATCACGTCTAAGGGGGACTTTCAAGGTGGCTGTAAAAATTTCTCCTAGTATACTATCCGCTGATTTTGCACGTCTTGGTGAAGAGATCCGTGCGGTCGACGCTGCTGGCGCTGACTACATTCATGTGGATGTAATGGATGGGCATTTTGTTCCAAACATTACACTCGGTCCAGACGTGGTTAAGGCTCTGCGACCCCATTCCGCGAAGACTTTTGACGTTCATTTAATGATTGAACCGGCAGATCCATATGTGAATGCCTTTGCGGGAGCAGGTTCAGACATCATCACTGTTCACGTGGAAGCAGGTAAGCATCTAGATCGCACACTCCAATACATACGTTCTTTGGGGAAAAAAGCTGGTGTGTCGCTTAATCCGGCGACACCGGCCGACGCAATTGAATTTGTACTGGATAAGGTTGACATGATCTTAGTGATGACGGTCAACCCGGGTTTTGGAGGTCAGTCCTTCATTGTTGAACAGCTAAGTAAGATTCGCCAGATTAGGGACATGATTGGTACACGGCCGATAGAATTAGAAGTGGATGGCGGAATTAATCCAAGAACGGCGCTTCAATGCGTTGAGGCTGGCGCGGACGTTCTAGTGGCTGGGAGCGCAGTATTTTCGAGTGATGACTATGCCGCTAATATTGCCGCTCTGCGCTGACATTCAGTGCGTGCTGCGATGTTTTTGCTTTATTGTTCGGTATCATAACTGACGAGAACGTCACAGGGAAGTTGCACTTTATCGCGGCCATTGAGAAATGACAGCTCAATGATGCAAGCTGCCCCTACCACTTGTGCGCCCAATGTTTTCAGTAAAGTATCCGCGGCCGCGAGGGTTCCTCCAGTTGCCAAGAGGTCATCAACTAGCAATACCCGTTGGCCAACACTGACACCGTCGTTTTGAATTTCGATGGTATCGGTGCCGTACTCTAAAGCGTATTCATGGCTTTGAATCTTACCTGGTAGTTTTCCGGATTTTCGGATCATCACGATTCCGCAGTTCAGGGCAATGGCCAATGGCGCCGCAACAAGAAAACCGCGAGCCTCGATCCCAGCTATAATGTCTGGACGCCGTGGTCCGACAGCACTGGCGAGCTCACTTATAACCGTGCTCCAGACTTCAGGGTCTTTCAGTAAGGTTGAGATATCAAAAAAATTGATTCCCGATCTTGGGAAATCAGGGATCTGGCGGATGTATTTCTTTAAGTCCATTTATGCTTACTCGGCTTTTGAAAGTGCTTACCATCAATTTCTAGGGCTCTATGCTTTATTAATTTTGTTATAGAAATCCAATTTTTCGGCTGCTGCACGGCTAGTCATTTCGCGGCAACACGCTGAGCCTCACAGGCGGCAAGTCAAAGAGTCCCCGTAGTTAGTTTGCTCGTATTTACTTAAAAATAATCGCATTACCATTCGCCGACGTTTTTCATAGATTTCCATGGTTCCAGCGGCGCCAGCGGCCCAGCTTTTTGTAATAGCTCTATGGAAATATTGTCTGGTGAACGGACAAAAGCCATGTAGCCATCTCGCGGTGGGCGGTTAATGATTACACCCGCATCCATCAGACGCTGGCAGATGTCGTAAATGTTTTCCACCTGGTAAGCAAGGTGTCCAAAATTGCGACCACAAGTGTAATTTTCTTTATCCCAATTGTAAGTGAGTTCTACTTGTGAATTCGTATTCTCCGGTGCGGCCAGAAAAATTAATGTAAATCGTCCTTTCTTGCTTTCGCGACGCCTTAGCTCAACCAATCCAAGTTTGTTGCAATAAAAATCCAGAGATTCTTCGATGTCGGTGATCCGAACCATCGTGTGCAGATATTTCATCTCTTAGCTCTCCAAGCGTTCAATAGGGCCGGCCATTTCACCATTCCCCTAGCTCTTTCATGGATACCCAAGGTTCTTCCGGAGCTAAAGGACTACCTTTCTGCAACAATTCAATGGAAATGTTGTCTGGTGAACGGACAAATGCCATGAAGCCGTCACGGGGCGGCATATTGATGGTTATGCCCATATCCATAAGCTCCCTGCAGACATCATAGATATTATCTACTTCGTAAGATAAGTGACCAAAATTGCCTTTAGTATTACGCTCTTCTGGGTCCCAGTAATAAACCAACTCGATTTGTGCGTCCTCGTTGTCTGGTGCCGCCAGAAATACAATGGTGCAGCGCCGTTTATCGCCTTCGATGCGGCGGACCTCCTGTAAACCCATCTTGTGGCAATAGAAATCAAGCGCTTCATCCAAATTGCTGACTCGGACAGCAGTATGCAGGTACTTCAGTTTCATAGTCCGTGCCTCTCTTTTTTCTACGATATGCTATCCTGACCGCAACAACTGATTGGTAATATTTTATATGATACCTCATTGCTGTAAGTACACGCCTACTTAAGTGGCATTAGAAATTTCCCATTTAACCGGGCGGCTATTGTAGTTCATATGGTACGATCGTCCGCAATGAAAACCGATACTGTGTTTTTTTCTCTTCTGGCCGTCCTTTGGGTCATATTGATTTATCCGATTATGCTGTTTCCTGCCTTGGCCAAGGAGGAAGTAATTGTCAGTGGTATAACTTTTCCTAATACCATTACAGATGATCAATGGAAGGTCTTCACCTCCAATCTTGACCAATACGCCGATCCCCCATTAACCCTAAAAATGATGATCCGTGGCGAAATTGGTTCTGAGGAGAACATGGTCAGCGCTTTGCGCCGTGGTCGTGTTCAAGTTGCTGCACCCTCTACAGCAGGAACATCTTCTATCCTGCCCGAATTGGCAGTAATACAACTTCCATATCTATTCGAATCTGCCGGTCAGATGGATTTTATATTGGATAGGGTTCTTCCTGATCCCTTAGACAGTCTTATGCGCGACAAAGGACTGGTGTTTCTACATTGGATTGACGCTGGTTGGGTTAGCATTTATGCGAAAGATCTGCTCACTGAGCCTGATCATGTCACAGGCTACAAAATGCGCACTCCTTACAGTCCTGCGGCTCAAATCATGGCGACGGTGCTTAAAGCTGATGTTATCTACATGTCCTATCCAGAAATTATCCCTGCATTACAAACGGGTTTGATAGATGGAGGCATTACTAGTGATTATGGGTTTGTGACAGGTGGTCTGGAGCAGGAGGTAAATTATTTCATCCTGACCCAACATACCTACGATACTGGTTTGATGATTGCGAATAAAACTTGGTTTGAGTCAATGAGCACCAAAAACAGATCTTTACTCAGGAGTGCCTATGGCGACATATCTAGTTTCCGTCAGCGCAGCCGTAATTATACAGCTAGTGAGCTAGCGCGTCTTCCTTTCAGATCAGCGGTTGAAGTGGTAAAACTTACGGACGACCAGCGCAAACGCTGGGTAATTGCTACTAGACCGACGCACAGGCGGTTGCTGGACAGTCTCGGTTCAATAGCAGTGGAACTTTATGAGGTGGTGGAGGAAGGCAAGCGTCGCTACGCAAATGGATTAACCAACTAAGAAGTTTAGCGCCAAACATGACAGGTCTATGCCAGATTTTGGTTTTCCGTCCATATCACTTGGTTGTTCTTTCTCGCCTATACCCTTTCAAACAGGGTTCAGTTAGAATGTTTTCACACAATACTGCAAATTTTCCTAGGGTCTCGGTATGGATGCCAACACTAAAGAAAATCTTATCGCTGACTACCAACAAGCGCTTGCCGACACAAACATTTCCTTTGCAAGACAAAAAGCACAAAAACTTCTCGACTTAGAGCCCGATAGTCCCGATGGGTATGTACTCTTAGCGAACTGTGGTCTCCACGAAAAAAGTTACGACGATGTTATAGAGTTTTTGCTTAATGTTGTGGAAAAATTCCCGAACGAAGCTCGGTGTCACTACATCCTAGCGCTCGCTTACGGTGGAATTTATCGGCATGGAAAATCGACACCACACCTGGAGAGGGCTGTAGAATTAAAGCCGGATTGGGTCGAAGCTCAATTCTTATTGGGCCAGTCTCTTTTTAAGTCTAGTGGCGCTGATGAGTCTATCCCGTACCTTCGCTTTGCCGTTGAACGTCTACCCAATGATTTTAGAGCTAACTTTCTCCTCGGTTGTGCTCTGCAAATTGTTGGAGATTATAACGAGGCGGCAAAGCACATGGCACGGGCGCATGCCCTTGTTCCTCAAGACACAATGGCTAAACAGCAGCACGAGGAGTTGCAGGAGATCATAAAAAGTCCCCCAAGGAAGGGCACTTTTGTGCGGTATCCACGGCGCGTCGAAGAGTTTTTCGATTTTAGCGGAATTGTCAAAACGGATTTATTAAATAATTACCGGACCAACGGATTCACGATCCGGACGGGTATGAAGGTTCTTACGCAGGGTTCATGTTTCGCTGGCAATCTTGCGAAGAGTTTTAGGCGCTATAAACTAAAGGTTCTAAATATGGATTGCGGTGAGGAGCACAATAGTACCTTTGCAAACACTGTGGTTATGCGTTGGCTTACCGAGGGTGTCATAGATGAGGGTACCGAAATTGTGGACGAAAACTTAGGTTCCGAATCTAGAGAGCGCTACAGAGAATTCTTCAAGTCAGCGGATTTGTATGTCTACACTATGGGTGTGGCCCCAGTTTTTTTTAACAAAGAAACGGGCATATTTAACATGCCCAAGGCGACTGGTACCAGTAAGGCTGCTTTGGTTCGCAAATGTGATTTTAGGACGACCACAGTCCAAGAGAACGTTAATAACCTGCGAGAAATTATATCTGCTGTGCGTTCGTTTAATTCCGATACCAAGATTGTAATAACGGTTTCTCCAGTTCCGTTATCAGCTACTTCTGAAATGAATTCAGCCATTATGGCAGACTGTATTTCGAAATCGACACTTAGGATAGCGGCGCATGAAGTAATGCAGGAGAAAATCGCTAATGTGTTCTATTGGCCCTCATTTGAGATGGTCAGGTGGGTAGGTGGTCATTATGGACAGGTATTTGGCACAGACGATGGCTCAACAAGCCACCCGAATTTTGAGATTATTGACGCCATCATTGACAGCTTCATTGACGTTTTCGGTGACGATGATTTAAGAGCAGCCAAAGCTGCCTAACTTACTAAGAACAAAACATTTTTTTTGATGGGCTAAGAAAGAACGGTTACTGCATGTATGATTTTCTTTGTCTGCTGCCGCATGCTTGTGCCAGCCATTCTCTGATACATTACTTAAATCTGCATAGAGATATGCATGTTGCATCCTATACAAGCATCGTTAGATCCTTGGATGATGTCGGGGCGTACGAACGGCATTTTCGCCCATTTATTGACTGCGTCGGGATTGCCACTAAGGACTACGACACGCCGGATATTGTCACCAAGGTTCTTGATCTATGCGAGAGGCGTCTTGTTATACAGACAGTTAGGGATCCAGTTGAGTGTCTAGCAGCACAAATATACAACGGTCATTTTCATCGTCGAATAAAAATGCTAGCGGGCATTAAGGTCGAGGAAGATCTAACAATTGAAGAATATATTAAAGATGGGGTTACTCGTTATATAACTCATGCTGAGGCAGAACGAGTTTATGAAGTGGATAGTTTTGATAATCATAGGATTATAGACGTAGTTGACCTTAGGGCGGACAAAATTGAAGGTTCTCTCAATCAGTTATGGGTTGACATCTGTGGAAATGCGGATGCTAAGAATTTAATATCGCAAGACTACTTCACGTCTATGGGCTCTAAACGAATTACAAACCTAAGGTCTTACGGGGGATTTATATACAAAGAAGGGGGGCTAAAACTTAGAATTATGCCTGTTGCCGATGGTGATCTTTGGATTGGTAACTATGATGCAGAGACAAACCAATATGTTGGTCGTGAGACTCGCCTACATACTTTTCCTGACATCAATGAGCACCTCCCTTCATTGGAACTTTCTGGTCCTTTGCATATGTGCACCGAGCCCTTTTCTTGGCATTTTATTCATCCAAAATTGCGACACAAGGTACTTCAAAGTTGTCTTGGTCTGTTTGAGAAACGTATGCGGTGGTTCGACCAGCTCTATGGTGCGGCCAAAGAAATCCCCGTTTTCTCGGTTGATGATTTTACTCCCCTTCAAAAAGAGATATTGAAAGCATCTATAGAAACCGATGTACGAATTTTTGGAGAGAGGCACCCCGAGATTGTTAAGAAGTGGGATGTTACAAATGAATTTTTAAGCGCATAGAGCCCCGTATTTAGTAGCGTAGAGCTTTCAAGTCATGTTTAGCTTAACTGATTTGCCCTTATAAAAACTGGAGAGAATAAAGTGCCGGAACAGGCAGGCACAGTTTTTTGGATTACCGGTCTCGCGGGTGCTGGAAAAACAGCCATCGCTCTTGAGCTGATCAATATCTTAAAGAGAAATCGCAGACGGACTGTCTTGTTGGATGGAGACGAGCTGCGCGAAGTTCTCGATGAGACAAATGACTATTCGATAAGTAAACGCCGACAACTAGCTTTCACATATGGGCGCCTGGCAAAACTCATCTCAGCTCAAGGTTCCGATGTTGTTTGTGCAACTATTTCCATGTTTCATGCCTGTAGAAGTCAAAATAGAAAGGTTATCGAACACTACTTCGAGGTTTATTTGGATGTGCCATTAAGTGTTCTTAAGAAAAGGGATAAAAAGAAACTCTATGGCGCTCTGTATTCGGAAGGAGAGGGAAGTGTTGTTCTGCCAGGACATGATTTGGAAATTCCTCAGGCACCGGATATTACTATCGTTAATGATGGGAATAGTACGCCCAGACAGTTAGCCGAAGAGATTTTTTCGCACTGGCAAGACCAAGGCAATATATGAGGAACCGTTGATACTCTAGGGAACAAGTTTTGCAACGCAATTACGTTGTCATCTGCAACATACAAATAAAAAAACTGATAGTTGAGTATAAAGCCCAATAGGTATTTAACGAAACACGGCTTTCAATCATCATGTTACTTAGGCGGAAGTATGATCAAATTCGGTACCAAGGCAGAAACACTAGAGCGCCTCGAAGGCATGCTATCGTCTGCTCAAGTATTGCCTCAGTATCGGTTCACTGTGGGTGATTGGAACGCCGATTCCGCAAATATTATCAATGAAATCATTAGGCAAGAATGGCAGGGAGAGAGTTTTATAGTTCGCAGCAGTGCCCTGAGAGAGGATAATCCTGAGTCCTCTTTGGCAGGACAATTTGTGTCTGTTCCCGAAGTTAGTGGTGTTGATGCTCTGCGAACGAGCGTCGGCGATGTTATTGATTCCTTTGGCGACGATGCTAAGGGGGTGGATCAGATATTCGTTCAGCCTTATCTCACCGGCATAAGTATTTCAGGAGTAGCATTAACCCAGGAGCCTGGGGGTGGGGGGCATTATTATGTTGTGAATTACGATGACACCGGTGGTCGTACGGACAGTGTGGAGTCCGGCCTGTCGGATGGGCTAAGAACCGTGTATCTGCATAAAGGTGGTACGCAATGTGCCCCAGTCGGTTTGCAGAAAGTTATCGGACTTCTCGGCGAGCTTGAAGGATTGTTGGGTCCGCATCCTTTGGACGTCGAATTTGCTCAATCCAAGGAAGGTTCTCTTTACCTGCTCCAGGTACGACCAGTTTATTTGCAACGTCATCCTATTGCTGACTGTGAAACTCAGAGTCAGCTGCTAAAGGAGGTTGCTGATAAAGTCGCAATGGCATCGCACCCGCACCCATATTTGCATGGCTCGAAAAGTATTTTTGGGGTTATGCCAGATTGGAATCCGGCAGAGATAATTGGCCTCAGACCGCGACCATTGGCATTGTCACTGTATAAGGATTTGGTTACGGACAGTATATGGGCTTACCAGCGTAGCAATTACGGCTATAAGAATCTCCGGAGTTTTCCTCTACTAATTAGTCTTGGCGGCATCCCATATATCGATGTTCGCGTCAGCTTTAACTCTTTCCTGCCGAGGGGTATTCCAGACGATCTGGCTGATCGCTTGGCAAATCACTATATCGAGAGGCTTATCGAGCAACCCAATCTACACGACAAAGTCGAATTCGAAATTATCTACTCGTGTTTAACCCTCGATTTGCGTGAGCGCCTCGAAGCCCTTATTGGCTATGGATTTTCCAATAAAGACATTAGTACTCTTATTGATCACCTGCGACCGCTAACTAATCGGGCAATACATGGTACGACTGGCCTTTGGCGCGACGAAATAACTAAGATTGACGAATTGAAGCGAAGGCAGGAGCTTGTAAGACAAAGCAAACTTGATCCTATAGGCAGGATTTACTGGCTTCTTGAGGATTGCAAGAGATATGGAACATTGCCTTTTGCTGGCCTTGCACGGGCCGGTTTCATGGCTATGCAGATGCTTCATTCGCTAGTAACAAAATCTGTTCTAAGTGATGATGACCTATCTGCATTTCTATCAGATTTGCATACTGTTACGACTGATCTAAGCCGCGATCTTCAGCGTCTGAGTAAGACAACATTCATAAAAAAATACGGGTTCTTGCGTCCTGGCACGTATGATGTTTGTTCGCAGCGGTATGATGAGGCACCTGATGAGTATTTTGATTGGTCCCATGGTGAGGTCTCAGTTGAGCAGGATAAGCAGTTTTCTTTGACCTCGCAGCAGCTTAGTGCCTGCGATCATCTGTTAGCTGAAGTTGGAATAGAACATACAGCTGTCGGTTTCTTTGAATTTATTAAGTCTTCGATCGAAGGTCGTGAATATGCCAAATTTGCATTTACAAAGAGTGTTAGTGACGCTTTGCAGGTTTTCGTAGAGTTTGCGGATGGATTAGGGTTTAGCAGAGATGATGTTTCATTTGCTTCCGTGTCTGTTATCAAGACTTTGTACGAAACGACTACAGAGCCATCGACGGAGCTCCGCCGTTCTATAGAATCAGGGCGTGAATTATACGAACTTAACCAGCAGGTTTGTTTGCCTCCACTAATTGTAGATCCATCAAATATAAAATCGTTCGAGCTTGCAGCTAGTGACCCTAATTTTGTAACGCGCAAAAAGATTCTAGGGGAAGTGTGGCGCTATGGCTTGGAAGATGGATCCATAGACGGAAAAATAGTGTTCTTACCAAATGCTGATCCGGGATTCGATTGGATATTTACTCGCCAGATCGCAGGTTTTGTAACTCAATACGGCGGTGTCAATTCACACATGGCTATAAGATCTAACGAACTCGGTGTGCCTGCCGTGATTGGTGCGGGCGAACAGTTGTATGCGCGTTGGTCAAAAGCGACCAAGCTAGAAATCGACTGCAACAATAAACTTGTCAGGGAACTATCGTGACCTTGATTGCCGTATCTCAAAGGGTAGACATCGTTGCGGAATATAATGAGCGACGAGACTCTCTAGACCAGGCTTGGGTAAAATTTCTAGAGAGCTGCAATATACAGCCGGTTATAGTTCCCAATGATCCGGATGTGGCTGTGTGCTTGGTTGAGGCACTAAATGTGTCCGGAATTCTTTTGACTGGTGGAAACAATCTCGTTTCTTGTGGGGGTGATGCACCGGAGCGGGATAAAACCGAAACTCAACTTTTCGATTGGGCGCGCAAGCGAGACAAGCCTGTGGGCGGGGTTTGCCGTGGAATGCAGCTCATCCAACAATCGCTAGGCGTCCGACTAACAAGGGTGAGTGGCCATGTTGACGTAGTACACGATATTAGCACCCAATCTGGGAGTCGTGTGGTGAATAGTTTCCATTCTTTTGGTGCAACTGACACTGTTGGTGGCCTCTCTGTATGGGCAGAGGCTAAGGATGGTGTAATCGAAGCTGTTCGTCACAAAACAGAGAAAATCCTGGGAGTCATGTGGCACCCCGAAAGACACAATACGTTTGATCCGAACGACGTCGAGCTATTCCGATCTTTTTTCGGGGCGGGACCGTGAAGGCTATCATACTTGCTGCTGGCCGTGGCCAGAGAATGGGACATGTGACACAGGACAAGCCTAAGTGTCTGACAGTTTTCAAAGGCAGGCCGCTCATTGAATGGCAGTTAGGGGCTTTGCAAGAATCAGGTATTGAGGACATTGCCATTGTTCGTGGTTACCGTAGTCAACAGCTTGCAATGTATGGATCAAATTTTTTTGAGAACCGACGCTGGCCTAGAACCAATATGGTTTGTTCATTAATGTGTGCGGCGGACTGGCTTGAGAGATTTACCTGCATCGTCACTTATAGCGATATCTTCTACAATGCTTCGGCTGTAAAAGTTCTAGAGAAATGTTCTGAAGAAATTTCTATTACTTATGATCCCCACTGGTTAGCCCTCTGGTCACGTCGGTTTGAAGACCCCCTGTGTGATGCTGAAAGTTTTGTTTTGGACGGTCTCGGTTATCTCAAAGCCATCGGGCAACCTGCTAAATCTGTTGAAGATATTGAAGGCCAATACATGGGTCTCATAAAATTTACGCCGGCAGGGTGGTCTAAGGTGGTTGACTTTCTTCACGTACTTTCCCAGCGAGAGATCGACCGCCTCGACATGACAGCGCTACTCTCCTTCCTTATTGGTAATGGCATCGCAATATCAGCGGTTCCCGTTACGGAGCCATGGGGGGAGGTGGATAGCGAAAGTGACCTTCGCATATACGAAGATATGATAGCAAATGGGGATCTGGTATTCCCTTAGACTCTGGCAAATATTCCGGTTACGCACTTGGCAGGAGAAAAAATGGAATTTGGTGATTACTCTAACCTGGCTGAAAACTACGGTAAATATCGTCAAGGATACTCGGAAAGTCTCTTAAGCGCTTTGTTGAGCCTGATAGACAAGCCCTCGTGCCAGATTGATGCAGTCGATGTTGGTGCCGGGACCGGCATTTGGACTCGAATGGTTGCTGCCCGAGGCCTTGCAAGTATCACAGCAATTGAGCCTAATGATTCAATGCGTGCCGTTGGGGAAGGGCAATCTGGGTCTCTGGGAATTACTTGGCTCAGTGGTAGCGGCGAAAAGGTACCCCTCGACGATGCTTGCTGCGACATGGTGAGTATGGCTTCGTCTTTTCATTGGGTTGACTTCGATAGAGGTATCAAAGAATTCCATAGGCTTTTGCGTCCGGGGGGGCGATTTGTTGCTTTATGGAACCCACGTTTACCGGTTACTGAGCCCTTATTGCAAGATATTGAAGCCTATCTCGGACGATTAAAGCCGGACTTACAGCGCCGCTCCTCTGGCCTTTCAGGGATCAGTGATCAACTTAGTGCCAAACTTGATGAGTCCCATTTCTTTACAGATGTAGTTTATGTGGAAGGTCGGCATAGGGTTGCTTTTAAGAAAACGGATTATATGGGTGTGTGGCGGTCGGTAAACGACATCCAGGTCCAACTTGGAGAGCAAAAATTCAAGGACTTTATTTGCTATCTCGACGATATCATCGACGATGACCAGATTATTGAACAAACTTACCTTACACGGGCGTGGTCGAGCCGAAAGATCTAAACTTGGCGGTTTGTTTCACTCTGGATTAGTCAAGGTTAGCAAGTAGGGCGATGGTATGACTACCTATTTCCATCCGGTTGTGCTCCGTGCGCTGACGTCCACATGCGTGTCATTAGAAAAGGGAAGTACAGGGTGACCCAAAAGCCCGATTTAGGGTTACATCGGCTATTTAAGAAGCCTTGCTGAGGGGGTAGCCAGGGGGGATTAATCGGGCTGATTTTCCAAAACCGGCAGGAATTTTGGTCGGAGTGAGTGGATTCGAACCACCGGCCCCTGCCTCCCGAAGGCAGTACTCTACCAGGCTGAGCTACACTCCGGTACTGAACCGTTGCTTATAGCGTTCAGGCAGGTAGGGCGCAAGCAGTGACAGGAGACACCGAATTATTTGGGGTGCTTAGATACCGTCTCCGTTAGTACGCACGGTCAATACAGAAATCGATAATTTCGAGAAGCACTTTTTTTTCCGTGCTGTCTGGAAAGATACCTAGGGCGTCCCGAGCCACATCACCATAATGTTTGGCCCGATTGATGGTATCGGTCAAGCTGCGGTGGCGTATCATCAAAGCCATGGCCTGTTCTAAGTCACCATCCTTTTGTTCCGTCTCTTCCAAGGTGCGTTTCCAAAAAGTTCGTTCCAGGTCGTCGCCGCGGCGGAAAGCGAGAATCACCGGTAAAGTAATTTTACCTTCTCTAAAGTCATCTCCAATAGTTTTGCCCAATTCTTCTTGATGTGCGGAGTAATCAAGCACGTCGTCGGTTAGCTGAAAGGCAATTCCTAGGTTAAGGCCATACACTTGCAGGGCTTCTTCTTCTACTTCGGGTCGTTCGGCTACAATTGCACCAATATGGGTTGCCGCCGCGAATAGTTCGGCGGTCTTCGATTGGATAACCTCCAAATATTGTGCCTCACTGGTTTCAGTGTCTTTGGCAGTGATGAGTTGATGCACTTCCCCCTCGGCGATTGTAGAAGATGCGCGGGAAAGGATTTTTAGTACCTTCAAAGATCCATCCTCGACCATCAGTTCAAAGGCTCGGCTGAACAGGAAGTCGCCGACCAGGACACTTGGTTGGTTACCCCATACGGCGTTAGCGCTTGACCGGCCTCGTCTCAAGGCGCTCTCGTCTACTACATCGTCGTGAAGCAATGTTGCGGTATGGATAAATTCAACGCACGTTGCTAACTTTATATGGCGTTCGCCAGTATATCCGCACAAATTGGCTGCTGCGAGGGTAAGTAGGGGCCGGAGCCTTTTGCCACCAGCAGCGACGATATGACCGGCGAGCTGGGGAATCAGTGCTACAGGGCTTTGCATGCGATCAATTATAGTTTGATTGACTCGCGAGAAGTCCTTCGCGACCGTTGCCAGCAAGTTATCCAATGCGTCGCCACTGTTTTTACGTTGTCTATCAAGTCTAACGATCGTTGCCACAGAAACAGCCCTTATTTATTGAATTTACAAAATAGAAGACAAATATGCCGGCAAAGCCACAAGTTAGGTTGCAACAATAGGGCTTAGCGAATTTAATGGTCAAGCCGGTCGATTTCCCAATGTTTGTGGTCAGTGCTTGTCAAATGCATCTTAAATCGCCATTTTTTGTATCATGAAAGAGCTAATTCGCACCAACGATATAGTGCTGATTTCGTCGCTTAAAGCAGCGCTTGCCTCCGAAGGGATCGAGGTATTTGAATTTGATGGACAGATATCTGCCGTGTATGGAGGAATTGAGGCGTTCCAAAGACGTCTGATGATTCTTGAAGATGACATGAGTGTGGCGCAGCAGGTGGTTCGGGCTGTGTGTCCCGAATTTCTAGAGTAGCATTACCTATGAGTTGTCGAGGTTATACTGACGATGCACTTTTAGGCGGCCGTATTATGCTGCGACAGCCGTCCGAAGGCTATCGGGTGGCATTAGAGCCCATTCTGCTCGCTGCGGCAGTTACTGAAAAAAAAAGTATGCGCGTTCTTGATGCCGGATGCGGCTCTGGTGCGGCAATGCTGTGTTTAGCTGCTCGGGTCTCAGACTGCAGAGTTGTGGGCTTGGAACTCCAGTCTACACTGGAGACTCTTGCCGGTCAGTCAATCGCGATGAATCGCTTAAATGACAGACTAAGCGTGGTGCAGGGTGATATTATAGCCCCCCCCTCCAGCTTAGGAAAAACAGCCTTCGACGTGGTTATGAGTAATCCACCTTTTGGAGAGGCGGGCACACCACCGCCCAACTCACAAAAAGCTGCCGCCCATATGGAGCAAGAAACATCTTTGAGTGATTGGATCAATGCGTTGTTGCGCTTACTTACTGATCGCGGTCAGCTTGTGCTGATTCATCGAGCCAACCGCCTGACGGACATTATCGCGCCATTACAGGGCCGGGCCGGGGGCATTACAATTTGTCCTATTTGGCCCAAAGCAGGTCAGCCGGCAAAACGCGTTATTGTTTCGGCCTTCAAGGGACGGAAATCCCCTGATCGGCTTGTGCCAGGAGTAACCTTGCATGAGGCCGATGGGAGCTACACTGCACAGTTAAACACAATCTTGCGCGATGCTGGAGCTATCAATCTCTAAGAGGATCATGGCTTTCCGACGCCATTGGACGTATTGTTTTGTCATGTTCTTAATTGATCGCATTAATGAATGGGTGTCTCGCCTGAATTTGCCGTTTGTTAGGGAACCATCATCAGTGGTTACGGTGCTTCAGCTAAGAGGGACCATAGGCGTGTCGGGTGTTGGGCGCCGCAGTCTTAACCTGAGTACGCTTGAAATGCCGATTCGCAGGGCATTTGACAAGCGGGGATTGAAAGCCGTGTGTCTAATCATTAATTCGCCTGGAGGCTCACCGGTTCAATCGGCCCAGATAGCGAATCGTATCCGCCAGCTCTCCGAGGAGAAGGGGGTTCCAGTTCTTTCTTTCACTGAGGATGTGGCGGCTTCCGGAGGATATTGGCTTGCTCTGGCTGGCGACGAAATCTATGCCGATCCGATGTCTATTATAGGTTCTGTTGGTGTTATTTCAGCTAGTTTTGGTTTTACCGAGATGATGGACAAATTGGGCATTGAGCGACGGGTTCATACACAGGGCGAGAAGAAAGCTATGTTGGATCCGTTTAGCCCTGAAAATCCTGACGATGTGAAGCGGCTTAAGACTATTCAAGTTGACATACATAAATCCTTTAAGAAATTTGTCCGGGAACGGCGGGGCGGTGCCCTGAAGGGATCAGACCGGACATTATTTAATGGTGAAATCTGGAGCGGTGAACGAGCGCTGGAAAAGGGACTGGTGGATGGTTTGGGCAATATGCGCTCTGTGGTGCGGAACAAGTTTGGCGATAAGGTTAGGCTTGTGCCTGTACAACGACCCATGGGCTGGTTGCGTCGGCGTTTAACGCCCATAGATTATGTCTCCGATGGTTGGGCAGTGGATTTTCTTGCAGCTGTAGAGGAACGGGCGTGGTGGGCGCGGTTTGGCTTATGATGACCCAGAATCTATCTCTGTCTTCCCCTATATTTTATATTTGAACTGACAGTATGTTTGGTTTCAGCCTAACTAAGCTGGTTTTTACGATTCTGATTGTGGGTGTTGTCTGGGCATTGTTCAAAAAACTTAGTCAGGCTGGGTTTGATCAAAACGAAAAGGTGTCAAAGGCAAGGGGGCCGGCAGAGACAAGTATGACTGGAAGTTGTACCGAAGATGCTGAGGACCTAGTCAAATGCTCTGTCTGTGGTGCTTATTTGGCTGAGGGATCTCCACCTACCTGCAGTCGCATGCCAGGGTGTCCTTTTGCATCTGTTTAAGCTCCGATCTAGCCTTGACCCGGGGGTTCCGCGTGGATAGCTTGCGCCCCACCCGGTGTGATCTAGCAAGTGAGTAGTTTAGGATTTTAGCGGATCGATAAATGTCGGTGAGCGGCACAAGTTCAAACAGTTTTCAGGCGCTGATCCTAACTCTTCAGGAATTTTGGGCCGATTATGGCTGTGCAATTCTTCAGCCCTATGATCTTGAGATGGGGGCGGGTACTTTCCATCCAGCTACTACTCTCAGAGCATTAGGGCCGAAATCCTGGAAAGCGGCTTATGTGCAGCCATGCCGGCGCCCTACTGATGGCCGGTACGGTAAGAATCCGAACCGGCTACAGCACTATTATCAGTTTCAGGTCATCCTTAAACCTTCCCCTGATGATGCGCAGGATATTTATCTGGAAAGTTTGCGTGCAGTGGGAGTCGATCCTCTTGCCCACGACATTCGCTTCGTTGAGGATGATTGGGAGAGCCCAACTCTTGGAGCGTGGGGTCTCGGTTGGGAAGTGTGGTGTGATGGAATGGAAGTGACACAGTTTACCTATTTTCAGCAGGTTGGGGGTATTGATTGTGATCCTATTTCTGTCGAATTTACATACGGCCTAGAGAGACTTGCGATGTATGTTCAGGGTGTTGAAAATATTTATGATCTGGATTTCAACGGGCGCGGTATCACTTACGGAGATATATTCTATCAAGCAGAGGTCGAATACTCTGGTCATAACTTTGAATACGCCGATATGGATATGTTATTTCGGCACTTCATTGACGCAGAGACAGAGTGTCACTCTTTGTTGGGCAAGAGCCTTCCTCTTCCCGCCTATGATCAGTGTATAAAGGCATCACACACCTTTAACCTTCTCGATGCGCGCGGGGCTATCAGCGTTACTGAAAGAGCGGCATACATTGGCCGGGTAAGGGCGTTAGCAAAAGCTTGTTGTGAAGCCTGGTTGTTGAGCCAAGCTAATACCAAGGAGTCTTGAAGTCTATGGCGTCTCTTCTGATTGAGCTTCTATCGGAGGAAATACCTGCGGGAATGCAGAGAATTGCTGTGCGAGATTTGGAACGCCTGGTGAGCAAGGGATTAGATTCGGCTAACCTTGGATACACGAACCTAAAAGTTATGGTCGGTCCTAGACGTTTAAGTCTGAGCGCAGATGGATTCGAAATAATACAACCTGATGTCACTGAGGAACGCAAAGGGCCACGGATTGACGCCCCTGATTCAGCAATCCAGGGATTCTTAAATTCGGTTGGTTTCAGTAGCTTAGATGACGCTGAAGTGCGAGAACTTCCTAAAGGAGAATTTTATTTCGCGATCATCAAGAAGAAGGGGCGATTCACGGCCGATGTGCTGCAAGAAATTATCCAAAGTGCGATAGTAGACCTGTCTTGGCCGAAATCAATGCGTTGGGGAACGGCTCGGGCCCGATGGGTACGCCCTCTCCACCAAATCGTGTGTTTGTTCGACGGTGATGTGGTTCCGATCACATTCGCTGGTATTGTGGCTGGCAAAAAAACAAAAGGTCATCGTTTTCTAGCAAGAGCTAAAATTGAAATATCCTCTTTTGATAACTATGTCGAAGAGCTCGAGAAAGCATATGTTGTGGTCGACCCCACGAAGCGTGCAGATATTATTCGTAAGGGTTTGGGCGAGCTTGCGGATAAAGCTGGGCTTTGTTTAGTGGGCGATGAAGCCCTCATCGAGGAGGTTGCTGGTTTGGTCGAATGGCCCGTTCTATTTCTAGGTGAGATAGACTCTGAATTCATGGATGTTCCGAGGGAAGTTCTTATATCTGCCATGCGAAAGCATCAGCGTTACTTCGCCTTCGAGAATAAAGATGGATCCTTTGCTAATCGCTTTGGTCTAGTAGCGAATACCGAGGCGACGGATGGTGGCGCTGCTATTATTGCTGGCAACGAACGCGTGCTTCGCGCCCGTTTGGCAGATGCAAAATTCTTCTGGGATCAGGATCGAATACAGACCCTTGAAAGTCGGGCAGATAAGCTAGATGAACGGATCTTCCAGTCGGAACTAGGAACTATCGGTGAGAAGGTCAAACGGATAGAGATTCTATCATCTGCATTGTCACGCTACTTAAAGGATATTAATGAATCGGATGTTCGCCGTGCAGCTCTTATTTGCAAGTCCGACCTGTCTACCGAGATGGTTGGAGAGTTCCCGGACCTCCAAGGTATTATAGGTCGATATTATGCTCTCAATGATAACGAGCCAGAATCCATTGCCAATGCCGTGGCCGAACATTATTCCCCACAAGGCCCTTCAGACGTTTGCCCGTCGGCGCCAATTAGTATCTGTATATCGTTAGCAGATAAAATCGACACTCTAGTTGGTTTCTTTAGTATTAATCAGAAACCCACAGGGTCTAGGGATCCATTTGCCCTTCGTCGCGCTGCCCTCGGTGTTGTACGGCTGATAATTGAGAACGGTCTGCGGGTTCCCTTGGAAGAAGCTTTTCGAAAGGCCCACGAGATATATGGCAGAAAACTTACATCACCGGTTGATATTGTCGCGGATGAGTTGCTAGGTTTTTTCGCCGATCGGCTTAAAGTCTATCTCCGCGAAAAAGGGGTGCGCCACGACTTGATATCCGCGGTCTATGTTCTAGGGGCCGAAGACGATCTTGTGCGTTTAATTGCCCGTGTTGATGCTCTTTCGTCGTTTTTGGAAACTGACGATGGTGCAAATCTTCTAGTTGCTTATCGGCGTGCGGCTAACATCGTTCGTATTGAAGAGAAAAGGGATAATGATAGGTACAGTGGTGACGTTATCCAGGTCGACTTGTTGCAAGAGGACGCACATAGATTGTACACCGCACTATTGACCACTGAAAAAGAGTCTGAATTGGCTTTGAAGGAGGATGACTTCGATGCTGCAATGTCGGCGCTTGCAAAACTATACCACCCTGTGAATGTCTTCTTCGAAAATGTTACCGTTAACGTCGATAACGGGGAACTGCGAGTTCTACATCTCAATCTTCTTGCCCGCATAGGAAAGGCTGTTAGCCAGGTAGCGGACTTCTCCATGATTGAGGGATAAGGGAGCCATGACCGACAAATGGGTCTATTCTTTTGGTGATGGTGACGCAGAAGGGGACCGCTCGCTTTCTAACGAGCTGGGTGGCAAGGGTGCCAACCTCGCAGAAATGAGCAAAGCTAACATTCCGGTTCCTCCCGGTTTCACAATCACTACGGATGTCTGTGCCTCGTACTACAAGAACAGTTTCTGCTACCCCGATGAATTGGAAGGACAGGTTACTAAGGCGTTGCTTGGGGTTGAGAAGTTGATCAAAGCCAAATTCGGAAAAGTGAAGACACCTTTATTGGTATCGGTCCGTTCCGGTGCAGCTAAGTCTATGCCCGGGATGATGGATACCGTTCTTAACCTTGGATTAAATGATAGAACGGTTGATGGTTTGGCTGCGCAGTCGAACGATAGTCGTTTTGCCTACGATAGTTATCGGCGGTTTATTCAGATGTATTCTGATGTGGTTCTCGGAATTGACCACTACGCGTTCGAGGGTTTGCTTGAAAACGCTAAGCAAGATAAAGGCGTAGTATTGGACAATGACCTTGGAGCCGATGATCTCAAGGTATTGGTGGAGAATTATAAGCGTGTTGTTGTAACTGAGTTGGGAATACCGTTCCCCCAAGATCCCACGGATCAGTTGTGGGGAGCTATCAGTGCTGTGTTGAAGAGTTGGATGAACCCAAGGGCTATAACCTACCGTAAACTTAACGGCCTTATGGGTCTCACTGGAACGGCCGTTACTGTGCAATCTATGGTGTTTGGCAACATGGGCGACGATTGTGCAACAGGTGTTTGCTTCTCACGTGATCCATCAACCGGTGTAAATGGTCTCTACGGTGAATATTTGTCCAATGCCCAGGGCGAGGACGTCGTAGCTGGTATCCGTACACCTCAGCAAATCACAATTTCGGGAAAGGAGGCCCAAGGTTCTAAACTTCCTGCTATGGAAGAGATTATGCCCGACCTATACGATGAATTGTGCGACATCAGCAACAAGTTGGAAAAACATTACGGCAATATGCAGGATATGGAGTTTACGGTGCAGAAGGGTAAGTTATGGATGCTGCAAACTCGGTCCGGCAAGCGCTCGGCAAAAGCCGCCATAAAAATTGCAATTGATATGGTCGCGGATGGCTTGCTCACTGAAAAAAATGCACTGATGACTGTTCAGCCAGATCAGCTTGATCAGCTTCTCCACCCGATGCTTGATCCGGAAGCACCGCGGGAGTTGCTTTCCCGCGGTTTACCAGCATCGCCGGGTGCAGCGTCTGGTAGGCTAGTTTTTTCTGCTGAAGAAGCGGAGGATTGGGCAAAAAACGGTAAGAACGTCATTCTTGTTCGACAGGAGACTAGCCCGGAAGATATTGGGGGTATGCATGTTGCTGAAGGGATTTTGACGTCGCGAGGCGGGATGACATCTCATGCAGCAGTAGTGGCGCGTGGGATGGGTACGCCGTGCGTCTGTGGTGCGGGTGAGATCCAAATAGATGCTAGAGCTAAGACTATGACGGTCCGCGGTGTACAGGTTGTTGAGGGTGATATGGTCACTCTGGACGGATCGACCGGGGAAATTTTCTTGGGTCAGGTTGCGAGTATACAACCGGAACTCACTGATGACTTTATGACGTTCATGAAATGGGTAGATAAGGAACGTGTCCTCAGGGTGCGTGCTAATGCGGAGACACCGTCAGACGCTGATACCGCAAGGAAATTTGGTGCAGAGGGAATCGGACTGTGTCGCACTGAACATATGTTTTTTGATCCAGAACGCATTGTCAGTATTCGGCAAATGATCCTTGCGGGAGATGAAGATGGCCGCAGAAAAGCGCTAAATAAGCTCTTGCCTTTCCAGAGACAGGACTTCTTGGATCTTTTTCGGATTATGGATGGAGTCCCAGTGACAGTTCGGCTTCTGGATCCACCATTGCACGAATTCTTGCCACATAGTCAGAGCGAGATAGCGGAAGTAGCTAAGTCGGCCGGTGTATCTGTTGAAACGGTACAAAAGCATCTTCAAAGACTTCATGAATCTAATCCAATGCTTGGCCATCGAGGGTGTCGTCTGGGTGTTACTTACCCTGAAATCTACGAGGTGCAGGCCAGGGCCATATTTGAAGCAGCGGTAGAGTCCGTTGTGTCTGGCGTGACGGTTTTTCCTGAAGTTATGATTCCATTAGTAAGTATAAAGGCGGAACTGGAGATCACGCGGCAGGTTGTAGATTCTACTGCCGAAGCGGTATTTTCAGAGATGAAGACTAAAGTGGACTATAAGGTAGGGACGATGATTGAGTTGCCGCGTGCTGCGTTAGCCGCTGCTGAAATTGCTGAAGTAGCTGATTTTTTCAGTTTTGGAACTAACGACCTTACGCAGACAACATTGGGCATGTCGCGTGACGATAGTGCTCCCTTTCTAGATGTATACACGAGGATGGGGATATATCAGTTTGATCCCTTTGTTACCCTGGATAAGGGCGTTAAAGAATTGGTGCGCCTTGCCGCCGAACGAGGCCGCAATACTAACGAGGCTCTCAAGTTAGGAATTTGTGGGGAGCACGGTGGCGATCCGGAGACGATATCTTTTTGTCACGACATTGGTCTCGATTACGTCTCCTGTTCCCCCTATCGAGTTCCTGTCGCGCGCTTGGCTGCAGCTCAGGCGAGAATACGGCAGCTTAGTGCTGTGAGTTAGGGTTCTCTCCGTCGCGTTTCACAATATGCTCTCTCTAGTGCAATTAAGGCCCTTTTCCTTGCTATTCCCCAGCGATAATTGTGAACAATTCCGGATCTTAGAATTATTCGGTGACACGGAACTAGAAGGGAAATAGGGTTGGCACCAATAGCACGTCCTACTGCTCGCGATGCATTGGGATTACCAATTTTCTGCGCAATGTCCTTATAAGTTAGCGTTACACCTCTAGGAATTGTCAGAAGTGCTTTCCATACTTTGATCTGAAAATACGTGCCTACCAATAATAGGCTAGGTAACTCAGCGTCATTGGTTCCACTCGTGAACCGGTTAAATACTGCGGTTACAATTTGTTTGGTTCTGGACGGTTGTTCAATCATTGTTGCGGCGGGCCAGTCCTCTCTAAATTCCGCAATTATGTTCGTATTGTCGTCCGGAGACACAAATCCGAACCAACAGATACCACGATCTGTTTCGGCAAGGAGCACCTGTCCAAACGGACTGTTGTGGGTACCGTAATGGACAGTTATACCGCTGCCGCGCGGTTTGTTTTTGATAGACGTTGTTAATTCACACACGATCGAGAGACCGTGAGACATGCTTGAAGCCAATGGCTCCGATTCTAGAGCTGTTTCAGGTACAGCCTTACCAGTTTCCAAATCAGCTCTTACATAACTCTTGCGAACATGGTCCAGAAATCGCTCGGGACACACTCCTATTAGTCTTCTGAATGTTTTTTTGAAGCGGGTCAGGTCCATATTTGCTGCGTTAGCAGCGTCTACAAGTGTTGGCTTCTGATCATAATTGGACGCCAGCCAAATAATAGCGGCATCCAAGTGCTTTGCAGCATTTTCATCATTAATAGCGTTCAGTTGTATGCTGGGTGGGAGCATGAAACCTATAAATACTTACTAAGTGGTGAGCACGTTTTTGCTAAAAACATCATGACTGGGCTATGAATGGCGAGGTCTTGAGGAAGTTTAAGGGTAGAATCAAGTACGACAAGATTAGGTTTCTTTGTTGCCGGCTATCCAATCCTGGTATTGCGGCTCAAGCTTGCGACCGCTCGCATAAATTGGTTTTTCCAATGCATCGTGGCGCACGAAAGCGAGGCCTATTCCATCTACAGTTGATTTCATTACTCCAACCTGTTCGCTGCCTGTCGTCACTGGAGTGCCTGGGTCTAGGGCGGTACCCTCAAAGGATACGGGGAGAAGGCATTTCTTTATAAGCGCTCTGTAATGTGTGCGTGCAGTAAGCTCCTGGCCCACATAACAACCCTTTTCATAATCGACCCCGTTAAGTTCTTCAAATCCGTTTTCAAGCAGGAAAGCTTTTTCAATTGTCATGTCTCGACTACCGTCTGGCAGCCCTAAACGGATGCGTAATCCATCGTAGTCATTGGTCTTGCCCAAAGAAAAACCTTTTGACACAATACTTGCGTCAACCATATCTATTGGTAATATCCAGCGGGCTCCAGCTTTGGCCGTTCGTGGATCAGTGAAAACAATGCTGTTTCTCGCTGGAATAGAAGCTCCAGTGTCCGATGTCAGTCCCAAAGTGTCGAGTGCCTCATCCCCCCAAACGGCGGCGACCGATAAGTCCGGCCGTAACTTCAGGGTTACATTTGCTCTAAGTTTGTAACGGGTTAAGCGGTTGATTAGGTCAGTGCTACGTGCCTGTTCGCACTCGAGGCCAATTATGTCTCCCAATTCGAATATGAAGAACTCGTGCAGGAATTTGCCTTTAGGGGTGAGAAGGGCTGCCCATATAGTGCGATTTGGAGCAATCTTAGTGATGTCATTGGAAACTAATGCCTGGAGAAAGTCACTTCTGTCCTCGCCCCCCACCGTTATGACAGTTCTATGCTGAAGAATCGCGTATTGTAACTGGTTCACCTGACTTTTTTCCCTTTCGGAGACCTGAGCCTTATTATTTCGATGTTTGTGATTTAATAAAGGTAATCTGGGTTATAAAAAACTTTCAACTATTTACCTCTGTGTCTTACTCGCATCCCGCTATAAGATAAAGCTATGCACATTGTCTTTGTTGATGATTCTGTCAAATTCGACGCTTTTACACCTTCGCGAAAGGCTCTTGGTGGGGCGGAAAAGGCTTTTGCCAGCTTACCTGGAGCCCTTGCGCGCCTCGGACATGAGGTGACAGTTCTTAACAATTGTTTGCATCCTATGATTGCAGAAAAAGCTAAATGGCGTCCTTTAAAAAGCCGTCCACCGTCTAGTGCGGACATACTAGTAGCGTACAGAAAGCCGGGTCTCCTGGGAACACTGCGAAGAGCGTTGAAGAGGGTTCTCTGGGTTACTGGGTCGCCCGACTATCTCACCCAATTGGGTGCAGAACGTCTTGTAGAATCTTTCGCGCCGACATTGATGTTCATTGGTGAGACACAAGCCCAAGCGTATACCGGGAATGCAAGTACGGTAAGACTAACAACTGGTATCCGAACTGATTATCTCGAGAAACCCGAAGAAATAGAGCCCTTTCTTGACATGTCTCACGATATGCCAACCCCGAGTGCTATCGAGGGTGGCCCTCCGCCACCGCACGCAATAGTCACTACTCACCCTCGTCACGGGCTTGAGTGGTTGCTAGATGTTTGGATAGAAAAGATTCATCCTCAGCTTCCACAAGCTCGTTTAATGGTTTATTCCGCATCATTATCGCAAAGCGAGAAAGAAAAGGATGGGTCCGAAGACCTCCAGGTTATTTTGCGCCGCGTTCGGGAAGCGGCATCAGCTAACGTGACAATTTTGAAACCCAAGGGAGACCGGTCTATGGCAGAGATTTATCGTCAAGCTCGGGTTCATCTATACCCTGGTCACGAGCGTGACTTTGCTTGTTGGACTCTCGCTGAAAGCCAGGCGACAGGGTTGCCTGCCGTAGCTCGTGCCAAAGGTGCCGCAGAAGAAAGAATTATCAATGGTCAGTCGGGATTCATTGTTCCCGATGCTGATGCCTTTGCCAATGTGGCGTTGGAGATTCTAACTAAAGACGATGTTTATACTAATTTAAGTCAGGAAGCGGTTGCCAGTAAACGGCATCTCACTTGGCAACATGCAGCTAGGGATTTCGAAAGCCACTTCATATCGGTCTCATAAGCGGTGAAGGTGCTTTTCATCACATCTACCCGAATTGGAGATGCGGTTCTCTCAACGGGTATTCTCAACCATTTGATAGAAATTTATCCCCAGGCTCGTTTCACTATCGCTTGTGGCCCTTTAGCGACCTCGCTATTCGCTGCAATACCTCGGCTGAATCGAGTTGTACCAATGCAGAAGAGACTGGGTGGCCTGCATTGGTTGAAGCTCTGGAGTGAAGTGGTCGACGAGACTTGGGATCTAGTTGTCGATTTAAGGCGCTCTCTATTGTCTTACTGTCTACGCTGTAAGTCACGATTGGTGTTGGGTTTTAGTGACAATAGCTTTCACCGCGTGCGGCTTCTGGCAAAACTATTTAGTTTGGACCCACCACCAGCTCCATACCTGTGGCTGGAGGCCCGCCACCGTGCTGCTGCTGCTGTATTGATTCCCGACGATTTGCCAGTTCTTGGCATCGGTCCGGCTGCTGCGCGACCCGAAAAAATATGGCCCCATGAAAAGTTTATTGCATTAATAAAGGCTGCAACGAAGTCGGACGGACCTTTAGCCGGCGGCCGCGTTGCCCTTTTTGGTGCTGAAGAAGATAAGTCAATAATGGAGCGGGTAGCAAAAGCCCTGCCTAGTGCTAAGCCAATATTGATCTGTGGGCATCCGGATCTGCTAACGATTCAGGCTTGCCTAAGCCGTTGTAATGCTTTCATAGGCAACGACTCAGGGCTTGCGCACATGGCTGCTGCGGCTGGCCGACCCACTATAGCAATATTTGGTCCAACCAATCCTGAGCTGTATTCTCCCTGGGGCAAACACGTCTCCGTTGTTAGTGCCCCTAATGGTGATTTGTCTGCCCTCGCGGGTGACAAGGTAATAAGTGCCCTCCGCGATGCCGTAAGCGATCCTCCGAAAGGGAATTTCGACTAATAATTGACTAATAGTTGTAGTGTTGGCCCACTAGTGTCTGTTAGATTGACAAAAGGACTTCGAGCTTTGACCTGTGCTGTCTATTGCTTGAGCCCTGGAGGGGAGAAATTATGACTTGCCGTGTGCTTCAGGCCATGTCCGGACGGGCTTATGGTGGGACGGAGTTGTATTTTGAGCGGCTAGTAACGGTTCTAAAGAGGGCCGGCGTAGAGCAGCAGGCGTTTATAGGGCGTAACGAGGCTCGGGCTAAACGTTTAAGAAAAATTGGAATCGAAGCTGTGGAGGCGCCTTATCGCTCCAAACTCGATTTCAAGACAAAGCGCATGTTTCGATACGAACTTAAGCACTTTGCACCGGATGTTGTAATAACTTGGATGCCGGAAGCATCCGCTCTATGTCCTCGAGGTGGTTTTTCGCATATTGGGCGTCTGGGCGAACACTTTGACCGTAGGGCGTATGCTAGTTGTGACCACCTGATAGCTCCCTGCGGTAGTAGGATCGATCGCGCCGTGAGTGGCGGGTGGTTGAGGAGCAACACAGATGTAATTTCAAGTATGCCGCACACGGGCGAGGTGAAGGCAATAAATCGGGGGCTCTTGTTTACCCCCAATACAGCGCAGCTAATATTAACAACTGGCCGTCTGAACGCGAATAAGGGAATAGACGTGCTAATGGAGGCCATTTCAAGGGTCTCTGGAACCTATCTTTGGATCGCTGGTGATGGTCCGGATAGAAAAAATTTAGAGAAATATGCTTTGGACTTAGGCATAAAGCCGCGTGTTCGTTTTCTTGGGTGGAGAGATGATGTCCCGGACCTTATAGCGACCTGTGACGTATTTGTGTGCTCCTCCCGGGATGAGGAGCTCGGTGATGTCGTAGTTGAAGCGTGGTCTCAGGCTGCCCCTGTAATAGCAACGGATAGCGCTGGTCCTGGCTCTTTAATTAGGCACGAAGAGAATGGTATTTTGGTTCCCATCGATGATGCCAATGCCATTGCGTCAGCTATAAAGAAGGTAATCCGAGACAAATCTTTTGCCGAAAGCCTCTCTGAGGGAGGCCGTTCTACCTTCCGGAACAATTATGCTGCGGAGCGATTGACTCCAAAGTACTTGGCGTTGTTTAACCGGCTCCGCAGCGGTTGGCTGCAAAGAACGGCCCCCTGACTGCTCTATGGTTCTGAGGCGCTAACCTTTCATTATGTGTGGTATTGCAGGGATTATGATGAAGGACGGGCGGGCGCCGTCCGATAGGGTGCTTTCTTCATTGTCGGAGGCACTCGGCCACCGTGGTCCTGATGATAGCGGAAGGTATAGAGCTGGGGCAGTAGGTATCGTCCATACCCGCCTCGCCATAATCGATCCGGATGGTGGCGCCCAACCATTGTTGCATGAAAACGGTCCGGTTCTTGTCGCAAATGGCGAAATCTATAATGACTGTGACGTGCGTCTTCAGTTAGCGGAAGTGTCATATAAAACGGGCTCGGACTGTGAATCGGCGCTTCACCTCTATGCTAATCATGGCATTACATTTGCGGAGCATTTGAGGGGTATGTACGCTATTGCTCTGTATGATCCAAGCTGTAACAGACTAATGGTCAGCCGGGACCCGTTTGGTATTAAGCCCCTCTATTTCTATGAAGACGAAACTGCTTGGTATTTTTCTTCGGAACCCCAGGCACTTGTCGCTGCAGGCGTAGTAGCACCGTCAGTGAATCCTGCTGCGAGAGATGAATTTCTAGCACTCCAGTTTAGCTGCGGCGAGTCCACACCGTTTACGGGTATTAAGCGCCTGCGACCCGGTATGACTCTAGCCATCGAAAATGGCGAGATTGTTGATATGCACCACCGACCTGCGTTGCTCCGACAACGTAGCCACGGAATTGCGGAAAAAGATTATGTAGTCCGCTTTGACAGGATCTGGGAAGAAACAGTGCGTGTTCACCAGCGCTCCGATGTTCCTTATGGGTTGTTTCTCTCGGGAGGTGTCGATTCCACTGCAGTTCTTGCAATGATGATGCGGCTCAATGATGAACCCGTCCAAACCTTTACGGCCGGTTTTGGAGATACTTTGATTCATGATGAACGGGAACATGCCCTTGCTGTAGCCACCGCGGCGGGAGCCAAACACACCGCAATAATGATAGGCCCAGAAGATTTTTGGTCCAAGTTGCCGCGCATAGCTGCTGCCATGGATGACCCAGTAGCGGACTATGCTATCATCCCTACGTACCTTCTCGCTGAAGTGGCCAGAAAATCGGTGAAAGTTGTGCTAACGGGCGAAGGTGGAGACGAAATGTTTGCTGGGTATGGGCGCTACCGCGCGGCGCGGCGGCTATGGCCCTTCCAAAAACGGCCGTGGCGTCGTCATGCTTTAGAGAATTTGGGTATATTACGTCAAGAATCTAAGAGTTGGGGTGAAGCGATAATAAATACACGTTCAAGTTTTGAGGCTATGGGATACTCGGGCTTACAAAAAGAGCAGGCCGTCGACACTGCGCATTGGTTACCGAATGATCTTCTGATAAAGCTCGACCGTTGTTTAATGGCGAATGGTGTGGAGGGGCGAGTTCCCTTTCTCGATCCCAAGGTCGCCAACTTTGCTTTTAATCTCGATGATTGCTTGAAGGTCCGCGGACGTGTGGGAAAATGGTTATTGCGGGAATGGTTAGCGAAGCATTTTCCGAAAGCCGGCGCCTTTTCCCGCAAGAAGGGCTTCTCTGTGCCGGTTGGAGAGTGGATAGCACAGAAAGGTGATATCTTAGCTCCTCTAGTCTCTAAACAGGTTGGAATCGCGCAAATTTGTAATGTTGATAAGGTTTACGACTTGTTTGCCCGGTTTACTAAAAAGTACGCCTTCGCGTCGTGGGTTCTGTTGTTCTATGCTTTATGGCATCAACACCATATTGTAGGTAGGCGTTGCGATGGTGACGTGTGCGAGACTCTTGCCTATGATTCATAAAGGAACAGGGTGATAAGTCAGTGTCAGAAATTGTATTTGATCTGATCTTGAAGAATGGCACCTTAGTTACTCCCAATGGCCAAGGGAAGGGCGATGTTGGGGTTTCCAGTGGGCGCATAGCTGCTGTTGGGGGCTTGGATAGAGCTAAGGCCGCTCAGGAATTCGATGCCTCAAATCTAGTTATTCTGCCAGGTGTTATAGATAGCCAGGTTCACTTTCGCGAGCCCGGCTTAGAGCATAAAGAGGATATTTCTTGCGGGACACGTGGCGCGGCCTTGGGGGGTGTAACTGCTATTTTTGAGATGCCTAATACCGACCCGCCCACCACGGATGAGGACGCGTTAAACGATAAGATCAGCCGTGCCGTTGATCGTTCTTGGGTAGACTTCGCATTTTATGTGGGTGCGGCACCAGAGAACGCATCCGCCTTACGACATCTTGAAAGGCTTCCTGGCTGTTCCGGTGTTAAGATGTTTATGGGGTCTTCGACCGGGACTCTCTTGATCTCTGATGATAATGTTATTGCAGAGGTTCTTAAGAATGGAAATCGCCGAGTAGCCGTGCATTGTGAAGATGAAGAACGGTTGCAGGAGCGAATGCACCTTGTGAGGGACGGTGCACCAGTATCGATGCATGCCGAGTGGCGCGATGCGGAAACAGCTCTAAAGGCAACTCAGCGTTTAGTTTCTCTGGCCCGTGAAGCCGGTCGCAGGGTGCACACATTGCACATTACTACCGAAGAAGAAATGGTATTCCTAAAAGAGCACAAGGATATTGCAACTGTTGAGGCGTTGCCTCAGCATCTGACGTTGGCGGCTCCAGAGGCCTACGAGAGACTAGGAACGCTAGCCCAGATGAATCCACCGATCCGCTCGGCACACCACCGTGATGCATTATGGGCGGCTGTCCGCGGAGGCATCGTCGATTGTCTCGGGTCAGACCACGCGCCACACACACTCGAAGAAAAAAGACTTCCGTATCCGCAAAGCCCATCCGGACTAACCGGGGTCCAGACATTGGTCCCAGTGATGCTTAATCATGTCAGCGATGGTAAGCTTAGTATTCAACGGTTAGTGGACCTCACTAGTTCTGGGCCGGCGAGGGTATTTGGAATCGCTGCAAAAGGTCGCATCGCCCTTGGTTATGACGCAGATTTCACCGTTGTGGATCTCAAGACGAGACGTACTATTAGCAATGGATGGATTGCCTCAAAGTCAGGCTGGACTCCCTATGATGGGATGTCTGTTACCGGATGGCCTGTCGCCACTATAGTTAGAGGCCAAATTGTAATGCGCGACGATGAAATTCTGGGGCTCCCGAGCGGATCACGGGTACGTTTCCAGGAAACTTTATAGAGTTTTGTCTGAATCATGCTGTGATATTGCAGCTAACTACAGCTTTATTCACTATTATCAAGATTGTTTGATTTACCTCTTAGCTCCAATTTGGCATGGTGCCAGGCATTCCCAAGGGCGTATATGAAGGTGGTAATGTCTGATTGCGTTTCTATTCGTGAACACGGCCATGCTGCTGTTATCACGATTGACAATCCACCGGTTAACGCTCTGTCCCAACCAGTCAGGCAGGGTTTACTGGATGCCGCCGCGAAAATTGCAGCGGATGACCGGATTAAGAGCGTTGTCCTAACCGCAACAGGTCGCACGTTTCCAGCAGGTGCTGATATACGAGAATTCGATAAGCCCTCGAGACCTCCTCATCTTACAGAATCTATTAATGCCCTAGAAAACCTGAATAAACCCGTTGTTGCGGCTTTATTTGGCACGGTTTTGGGAGGCGGGCTGGAATTGGCCATGGGCTGCCATTACCGTATTGCTTCTCCGAACGCTACATTTGGACAACCCGAAGTTTCTCTAGGCATCATTCCCGGGGCTGGAGGCACGCAGCGTCTGCCGCGCTTAGTTGGTGTGGATATGGCAATGGAACTTATTGTCACTGGCCGTCGTATTTCCGGAGCTACCGCGGAGAACATAGGTGTTCTCGATGAGATCGTTACGGGCGATCTTCTGGAAGCTGCCATTGCGTGTGGACTAAGAATTTCAAGAGACGGAGTAGGGTTGTGTCGCACAAGTGACTTACATTTGGATGAATCTACTTTTAGTGATGAGTTTTTTTCAGGATACCGGGCAAAGGTAGCCAAACGTCATCGCGGTTTTGCCGCACCTCTGGCCTGTGTGGATGCGGTTGAAGCGGCTGCTCAGCCGTTTGCTTTGGGTATACAAAAGGAGCGGGAAATTTCCGATCGATTAAAGGGCTCTAATCAATCTCGCGCTTTGCGATATTTGTTTTTTGGCGAACGCGAAGTTGCGAAGATTCCCGACATTCCAAAGGGTACTGCCCTGAGAGAAATTAAATCGATAGGTGTTTTGGGTGCTGGTACCATGGGTAGTGGTATTGCGGTCAACTTTCTTAGGGCGGGCTTTTCTGTCACTTTGTTGGAAGCAGATCAGACAATACTAGATCAGGGAATCATCTCCATTCAGGGAATTCTCGATCGTGATGTGGAGCGTGGTCGCCTTTCGGCGGAGAAGAGAAGTGCGTTTCTGAATCGGTTGAGTGGTTTTCTAGAAATTGAATCTCTAAGTACAGCAGATGTTGTTGTGGAGGCTGTCTTCGAGAATCTGGAGCTAAAAAAGGATATATTTTCTAAACTCGATAAGGTGTGCAAGCCCGGCTGTATTCTTGCCTCAAACACCTCTACCTTTGACATCAACGAAATTGCATCCGCTACTGGTCGACCTGAAGACGTTATTGGGATGCATTTCTTTTCACCTGCCCATGTAATGAAGTTATTAGAAGTTGTGCGTGGAGATAAAACTGCCAAGGATGTTGTTGCCACCATAATGCATCTAGGAAAAGCCCTTGCTAAGATCGCGGTTTTATCGGGTGTTGGGTTTGGTTTTATTGGTAACCGCATGTTTGAAGACTACATAAGGGAGTCCCAGATGTTGTTGCTAGAAGGGGCTACGCCTAGCCAGGTAGATGGGGTGATTGAATCCTTCGGTATGGCTATGGGACCTTGTGCAGTGATGGATCTCGCAGGTCTCGATATAAGTTATCTTACTCGTGCGGGTAACCGCCATCATCTGCCAGATGATAGTCGTTATTGCCGTATTGGAGACGTTCTGTATGGTATGGGTCGTTATGGTCAAAAGACGTCCTGTGGCTTTTACAAGTACCAAAAGGGTGTTCGCAGACGACAGGATGATCCGGAAGTTGAAGCAATAATTCGCCAGGAAGCAGACATGTTCGATATTCCGCAGCGGAATATCGACGACGTCGAAATACTGGAACGTTGTATCTATCCTCTTGTGAACGTCGGTTCCATGTTGCTCGACACTGGCATTGCTCTTAGGCCAGGAGATATAGACGTAGTTTGGACTTCCGGCTACGGTTTCCCTCGTTATCGAGGTGGCCCCATGTTTTACGCCGACCAAATCGGTCCCGAAAAAGTGGTCAACGCTTGTGAAAAATATGCAGCCCAATGTGGCAATAGGTATGATTACTGGACGCCGGCGCCATTGCTTGCAAAATTGGTTGCAGACGGCGGAAGTTTTGGGAACTGGAGTCGCACATGAACCTTTTTGATCTTTCAGGAAGGGTAGCGTTGGTCACTGGCTCATCCCGGGGTATCGGGCGTTCTATCGTCGAGACTTTTGCCAATGCGGGTGCAAAGGTGGTAGTTTCGGGCCGCAACTACGATACGTGCCAAGACGTCGCCGGAAAAATTAATGATGTAGGTGGTGCCGCCGTGCCTATTGCATGCAACGTGTCTAGAGAAGAAGAAGTAGAGAATCTTGTTACAGAGGCCGTCAAGCATTTTGGTGAAATTGATATATTGGTCTGCAACGCCGCAACTAATCCTGTTTATGGTTCAATGCTAGGTTTGGAAAATGCGGCATTTGATAAGGTTATGACAACAAATGTTCAGTCTAGTATATGGCTGGTAAATCGGATAGCGCCGCAAATGGAGAAGACTGGTGGTGCTATTATTCTACTGGGATCGATAGCAGGACTTACAGGTAGTCGAAATATTGGCGCCTATGCGGTTAGTAAGGCAGCCAACTCTCAATTAGCCCGTAACTACGCTATTGAACTGGGTCCAAGAAATATTAGGGTGAATGCTATTGCGCCCGGCCTTATTAAGACCGACTTTGCAACGGTACTCTGGGATGGTAAAGCTGGAGAGGATTTTGCGGCACGCACTCCTCTCGGTCGCCTAGGTGAGCCTAGCGATATTGCTGGGGTGGCGCAGTTTCTTGCCTCTAATGCTGCAAGCTTTGTTACCGGTCAGACTATTATCGCCGATGGCGGTGTTTTGACAGCTGATCCGTTTTAGTCAGCAACATCCGCCTTGTTTAGTATCTAACCGAAAGTTCCGCGGATGCAGAACCATGTCTGAGCTGCGAGCCTTATCTCTGTGCGCCAAAGAAGTGTACTCGGCCAATCCCCCCATTTGCTGAAACGTGAAGATCATCGAACGGATCGTCAAAAAAGGCGAAATTTCCTTCATGATCACGATCGGCCCATGACTCGAAGACTTTTTCCTTATTGAAGCCACCCCAGTCCATGAAATCAGTCCGATCCCAAGAAGTCCATTTTCTCCAGAACGGCTCGGCATTGTAATAGCAGTCCCAATTCAACATAAATTGTTCGTGGAGATTGTATTCACCTCCATAGGGGATGTCATAATTCATGCAAACCCCGCCAGGCCTCAGAACCCTATGGCATTCCTTTATGATGTTCTCCGCCGCTTTTTTTGATGTCTCATGGTAGACACCGCCAGTAATTACCAGGTCAAAGGTTCCATCCTCGAACTTGAGGTTTTCACCATTCATTTGGTGGAAGTGAATTGTCTTGTCCATAGCTTCTGCGCGGGCGTGAGCATAACGCATGAATGCTTCACCAACATCAACACCGTGAATTTCGGCTTCAGGCCAAAAGTCTACTAGAGGTGTCGTAGTCCATCCTACTGCACAGCCAAGATCTAAGATTCGTTTTGGGTTGAGGTCTGGGTAGAAATGATTGACGGCCATGGCTAGAGCAGCTCCACCGCCTTCGCCCCAACGTCCAGCCATGCCTTGAGTGAAGTAATAAGCACCACGGTCGTAAACGGCGGGTGTATAAAAATCTTCTTTAGACCTCGTTGTTTGGTATCCTCCCGGCATACAGTGGATGTCTACTCCATCAATATAGCGCGGCATTTCAAATTCCGGATCCAGCTCAAGACTGCCTTTTGGTTTCTGTTCTAGTTTGTCGTATTCGCGTTGCAAGCGGGGCATGTCGTGCCACGCTATTGCTCCCTGGTTATCCCACAACATTTCTTGCAAGGTTCGGGCAACGGTGCTCCACATTCGGGTATATGGTTCTTCCATCATGAGATGATGCACTTCGTCGCAGTCTTTCGGGGAGCGACCCTGTTCCTTTTCAAACCGCGGTTTAGCTTTCTTTTCATATACGAGCTCGTCATTTGGATATATATGCTTCGTTAGGTAGTGTTTGATAGACACCGTAATGTCTTCCAACGCGTGTTCGTCGTGACTGGCTCGCGGAAGCATACCGTGAGGATAAGGTTCTTTGATATTGAGGGACATAGCAGCCTCCATATATGATTTTTAGCAAGTATAGACGTATATTTGCCGATTACCAAGACCTTGGCCGGTTTCCACGCACTTATACTTACCTTCTTTATGGCTGGTTAACTTAAATACTTCTATTTTAGCGATGGTAATAATGGATAAGTCACAGATCCGCATGATTGGATAAGAGATGCTCAGAATCATTTGGTTCTTACTGATTATACTATCCTTTGACTTTGTTGGGCACAAAGGAGTCTACAGCATGGACGCAACCTTCAAAACCGTGGCGGGTGACTGCGGGGTTCCCCTCTCTATGGTTCAGAAGGGCAACATGGACGGTCCAGCGGTCCTATTCATTCACGGCTTTTCGCAGAGTTATCTGAGTTGGGAGCAGCAATTAGAATCGGAGCTGGCTGAAAAGTTTTCTCTAGCTGCTTTTGATCTGCGTGGTCACGGTTCTTCGGGTAAGCCGCACACGTCTGACAGCTATACTAATAGCCAGACTTGGGCTTGCGACGTCAATGCAGTTATTAGCGCAGCTGAATTCAAGAACAAGCCAGTGCTGGTTGGTTGGTCATGGGCGGGCTTTACTATTATGCATTACGTTCGGCATTACGGTGTGGAGAATATAGCGGGTATCAACTTTGTGGGCGCTAATACGGCTCTAAAAGGTCCAATGCCAACGCCGTCGCCTTCTTCTCAGAAAAGGTTGCAGTGGCTTAGAGAGATGAACTCGACTGACATAACTGAGAACCTTAGGGGTGTGACCACTTTCATCGACCTCATGACAGCTAAGCCATTATCCTCGGATGTGCGGTCTAGCCAGATAATTTCTAGCATGATGACACCCGCCTACGTTAGGGCGGCAATGATAGGAGATCGACCTGACAATAGTGATATTGCGCCGGCTTTGGCTGTTCCCGTATTAGTCAGTCATGGCACAGAAGACGTTATCGTGCCTTACGGTGCCGGTACATCTATTATGGACCTGCTACCAGACGGCACATTGTCAACCTATAACGGCGTTGGCCATGCACCCTTTTTGGAAGACCCAATAAGATTTAACGGTGAGCTTTCCAAATTTGTGTCGCGGGTGAATTAGAAAAAGGGCAACATGCAAACGGGCCATATATCCCTCGAGTGCCCTCACGTCACAAAAGTGGCTAGATTGGCGATCAATGTAGCTGTGATTTGACCAACCGGCGCGAGATTGTTGTAATCTTGGCCGCATTCTTCTTTCTAAGAAAATTATTCTTCGACAACCGTCACTACTCGGAAGCCCGCGATCTGGCTATGATAGTCATCGCCAAGATGGTACTGAGCTGCAGCGCGCACGGCACCTGTGCCTGTCACCCATGATCCAGAAAGCACTGTACGCTGCGAACAGTCGGCGTCTTGACCATCTAACCAAGCTGAGCCATCTAATGGCGGATCATCGAAGTTTTTTCGAGCACAATCATCGGTCCATTCCCAAGCATTTCCGAGCATGTCGTGGAGTCCCCAGGGATTGGGTTGGAATGCGCCTACTGGGGCCGTGTTCTGATAGTTGTCATCACAGTCAAAGGGTGCATCGAATTGATAGACTTTGCGGAAGCTAAAATCAGCTACATTGGCGTATTTACAGGCTTCGGCGCTAGAGGTACCCCAAAACCAGGGTCCGCGGGTGCCCGCTCTGAGCGCATATTCGAATTCGGTCGCAGAGGGTAGGCGATAGGTACGCCCAGTCTTTTCTGTAAGCCATTTCGCAAAGGCTGTTGCATCACGCCAGCTGACACATATGACCGGATGGCTCTCTTCCTGGTAGATGCCGGGGTGATCCCAAGTATGCCAGCTTACATATCCCAAGTGGCGGGAATAATTCCAAGAAAAACATTGGGAATTGTCTACGGGAATGTACCCGGTATCCGAGATGAATTCAGAAAATTGGGTACGCGTAGTCTCATGTTTAGCATAGGCGAGAGTATAGGCTATTGTTGCTTCCCGCACCGGGCCTTCGAAAGGCAGGCGACCCTGTTCCCATATCTCAGATCCTAAGGTCGCCTTACCTTGAGGTAGCACGATCATTATCGGACAAGTCTCACAATCCTTGAAGGTTGATGCAGGTGAATCTGATTGTGCTTGCGTTTGCATCAAGACCAGTGCACTTAAAATGGATATTGCGCTCTGAATACGCGTCATATGCTAATCCCTTCCATAACATTACCCCTCTACATCGGACATTACGTCTTAATCCCATGCTAGCTAAGGTAACCATTGACAGCTAGTGAAACCATTTAAGTGGTTTCATGTTAATTCATGTAAAGGCGTTCATTTTCTAGTTGACGCTGGCTAGGCTGTCCCAGCGTATTACCGATTGCTGCTGAAAGCGTTTTTTATAAAGACTAGTAATTTGATTAATTTCATTCTCAGTCTCAGTATCACGCTTGTGAAGTATAATCAGCATCTTGCTGCGTTCGGCTTCCGCTGCCCGTGTCCCCGGATTAAACCAATGACCAGCGCTATCAATTATTGTAAATCCGCACGTAAACCGCGGGGCTATCTCTGTGTCTACGAAATGTTCCCACGCTTGAGCAGATACTTGCTTGTCACCACTGATGCTCAAGCCAAGTAATAGCCGGGTTGCAGTGGCTTCTCCTTTCAGATGGCAAGGATTATTCTGTTGGGCAAAGACAGCACTAAAGCCACATGTCGCAAGGAAAATACTTATAAGAAAACAAAGTTCAGGACGGTACATGCGATTACTGCTCTTTAGTCCTAAACTACTCTGAGACTTATCTCTCCATCTTCTCTTTTGCACTATGAAACGGCCACTTGTCTAACGGTCGTTATACTGTGAGTCGGGAGATTATTTTTTTGCCCCAAAGAATTGCACCCTTCCAGTTCCGCCCTGGGCGGAGGGGTGTGTTTCGTCGAAAGGTTTTTCAAAAAACGCAAAATTGCCGTGGCGGTCACGGTCTGCCCATGTATCCACAACACATTCTTTCTTAAAGCCCGCCTCTATCAAAAAGTCTGTTCGGTCCCACGCTGTCCATTGGCGCCAGAAAGGCTCTGCATTGTACCAACAGTCCCAGTTAAGCATAAACTGCTCATGAATATTAAATGCACCCCCAAAGGGTATATCGTAGTGCATGGTAATGCCACCGGACCTCAAGACTCTTCGCATTTCTTTAATCATGCCGCGAGCGCCCTTGACAGAAGTCTCGTGAAACACTCCGCCACTGACTACCAAGTCGAACGATTGATCAGGGAACGACATATCGTCTCCGCTCATAAGATGAAAATGGACTTTTTGGTCCAAGCATTCTGCACGAGCATGGGCATACCGCATAACTGCTGGACCCACATCAATTGCGTGAAATTCGGCTTCTGGCCAGGCGCTTGCGATTGAAGTGCTGGTTCCTCCTGTAGTGCAGCCAACATCGAGAATCCGTTTTGGTGAGAACTCGGGATAGAAATTCCTAATAGCATTTACCATCGCGGTGCCCGGCCCCTCCCGACGACGTCCTCCCATTCCCTTAGTGTAATAGTAGGCACCGCGTTCATACACTCCGGCAACGAACAAATCATCATCGGTCAAGCTTGTTTGATAGCCGCCAGGCATGCAGTGGATATCTACGGCATCGACGTAGCGCGGGGTCTTAAAGTTTGAATCCAGTGTCAAGCTGCCCTTGGGATCGCGTAAATACTTTTTGGCCTCTGCCTTCAGACGAGGCATCTCCCGCGCGGTGATCTCGCCCTGGTTATCCCACAACATTTCTTGGAGAGTGCGAGCTATGGAACTCCACATCTGGGTATAAGGTTCATCCAACATAAGGTGATGGACTTCGTCACAGTCCTCCGGGCCTCGACCATGTTGTTTCTTGAACTTCGGCTTAGCTTTTCGTTCATATACTAATTCGTCATTAGGGTATATGTAGCTAGTCATCCATTTTTTTATGTCGACGGTAATATCCTCACGTGCGTGTTCGTCGTGGTTTGCAACGGGCATCATAGGATGAGCAATGGGTTCAGGAACGTAATTCGTCATGGTGTTTCCTCCTGCGGATGTGATCAGTATACGCGTGCTCAGCTATTTTTTCTATGACTCTTGAGAATTAACGTTTCGGGTAATGCATTTCTCCATTTACGATACTTGGCTTTCACTATCAGCCGGTAGAAATGGCGTTTTTCTGTGCATTTCGTTTTGAGCGTCGATAAAGCTTGCTAATTGTAGAAAAAAAATTTTTTCCACTTACAAAATTCTCACTAAACCATTGAACTAGAACATAATAAAAGCAATCTTAGCCCGGGGTATTAGACACCTCGCCTTTTGCAAGCGTGACGGCGTAAGCTTAAGAGATAATTATTATGCTGCACCTCTTTTTAGGTTAGGACAATTGTAATGCTGCATAGAGCGGGTCAGAAACTATCGGGCCAAATACGTCACCTTTCACACAAGGCCCTAGTTCTAGGTGTCAGTGTAGCTTTCTTTAGTTTTTATGGAGCGGATACTTTTGCCCAGCAGGAAACGAGTTTACGTGTTGCCATAGGTGGCTTACCAACCTATCGCGGTAATCCTTTCAGGACCGCCCAGACACCCACTATTACCGTTATATCTGCTATTTTCGATTCACTAACCCACCTTCGTAGTGATGGTACTGTGGTTCCTTGGCTTGCAACCAGTTGGCGTGCAATAGACGATCTTACCTGGGAGTTTAAGTTGCGCGACGACGTGAGCTTCTCCAACGGCGTGCCATTTGATGCCGACACTGTTGTGTTTTTTGTCAACTATATTGCTGGACCAGGGCCCGCTACCCAAGATCTTCGCCGGGAACTATCAATTCTTTCTGGTGCCCGAGCCATTGATGCTCAAACGGTGCAAATTATTACCAAGAGACCAGTACCGCTTTTGCCTCGTTATGCATCAATTATGCTAATGCCCGAACCTGTAGCGTGGAATTCTCTTGGTCTTGAAGGATTTGCAGAGCAACCAGTTGGCACTGGGCCTTTTGTCCTCGATCGATGGGAACCGAGTCGGGCTTCCATGTATGCGAATCCCAAGTCATGGCGGTCGCCTATGGTTGAGCGTATTGAAGTTCTTCGCATCAGTGATGGAACTTCACGAATTCAAGCTCTCCAGTCAGAACGAATAGATATCGCCGTGGGTATAGCTTCCGATGATTTCGGATTGGTTGAACAAACGGGTGGCACAGTTGCGACCTATCGAGAAGGTGCGGTTTGGGGAATTTTTCTTCGCACTGATCATGACAATGCACTTTCAGACGTTCGTGTGCGCCGCGCGTTGAATCTAGCAGTAGACCGTAAAACTATAGTTGACGTTTTGTTGGGCGGGCGCACAGAACTGTCTGGTCAACCGGCCGTTGCAACAGCATATGGCCACGATCCTTCTATTAAACCATATCCGCATGATCCAGAGGCGGCTCGTGCTTTAATATTAGAGGCGGGTTATCCGGATGGCTTTACTTTTGTGGTTGAAACCTCAGCTGGCACACCAAACGTATCTCTTGTTCTGCAAAGGGTGGCAGCTGACCTCAAACGTGTTGGAGTTACCATGGAGATACAATCGAGACCCTTAATGATTTACCTCAGTGATTTTGTGAGAGGTAGTCTGGCTAAAGATGCGTTCACTCTTGTCTGGGGTGCAACACCAACACTGGATGCAGTGCGCGCCATAGCCCTGCATTCTTGTCAGAAGCCCAAGCCCTGGTATTGTGATGAACGTATTACGCCTACTATTGAAGCTGCTCGTATTGAATGGGATAATGAGAGAGCCATAAGCCTTCGGCAGCAGATCATGAAGTTCTACCACAATGAAGCCCCATCTATTTTTCTTTATGAATCGGTCGGTTTTTCAGGGCTGCACAAACGAGTTCGTGGATTCCGTTACGACTACGGTAAAATTAACTATCACGAAATTAGTCTGCAAAACTAAGTAACATTCCAGAATATCATATGTGCTAAGAGCACAATTTCTAGACGTGTAACTATTGTGTCCGGCAGCCATCCTGCGCCATGTATATTATTAAATATTTTCAACAATAGCAGCTATACCTTGGCCACCGCCGATACACATGGTTATTAAACCAAATCGGCCACCTATCCGTTTAAGTTCATAAATGGTTTTTACCGTCAGAATTGCACCTGTTGCACCCACTGGGTGGCCAAGGGCGATGGCACCACCATTGGGGTTTGTTTTGTCTGGATTTAAACCTAGTTCTTTCTCAACGGCGCAAGCTTGGGCAGCGAAGGCCTCGTTGGATTCTATCACGTCCATGTCTTCAATGGTCATTCCCGTCTTATGCAGGACACTCTTGACTGCGGGTACTGGACCAATACCCATCTCTGACGGATCGACCGCAGCATGACCATATCCTACTAACCTTGCTATAGGTTCTCGGCCCTGTGTCTCTGCAGTTTTTCTATCCATAAGTATTAGAGCGGCCGCGCCATCATTGATGCCAGAGGCATTGCCCGGGGTAACACTACCACCCTCCTTAAAGACGGCTTTTAACTCCGCCAGCCCTTCTTCCGTAACATCCTCACGCACGTGCTCGTCCTTATCAAATGTGCCACTATTGGTGCGCGTTGTGATTTTGACTGGTACGATCTGTTCGACAAAGCGGCCCTCTTGTTGAGCGGTAAGTGCCCTTCGGTGGCTTCGGTATGCAAAGGCGTCTTGCTCTTGTCGAGTTATGTTCCACTTTTCTGCGACATTTTCTGCAGTTACCCCCATATGACCGTGACCAAATGGGTCATTTAATGCACCAAGAAGGGTATCAATCATCTTCGTGTCACCCATTTTCCGGCCCCAACGTTGGGCTGGTAGAAGATAGGGTGCCCGGCTCATACTTTCAGCTCCCCCCGCAACGGCAGTGTCTATGTCTCCGAGTAGTATTTGCTGGGCTGCCGAAATAATAGCTTGAAGCCCACTTCCACATAATCTGTTGACGGTCATCGCTGGCGTATCAATCGGAAGGCCACCATTAATCCCAACAACTCTTGCGAGGTATGGGTCCCTAGTGTCCGTCTGGATAACACTTCCAAATACACAGGAACCTACTTCATTTTTTTTAATGTTAGCCCGAGATAGAGCATGACGAACACATAGAGCGCCAAGCTGGGTGGTCGGAATATCTTTCAAACTTCCCCCAAAAGTGCCAATAGCAGTCCGCACGGCTGAAAGAAAAACTACTTGGCGATCTTGGGACAGGTGTCTTCTCCGCACGTTGAAACGAAATGAGTTTAAAAGAGCAATTGAAAAAGTATTTCAAGGGTGTTGTGTCTGTTGTGCTGTTGAGTGGCGGGAGAGACGGGACTCGAACCCGCGACCTCCGGCGTGACAGGCCGGCGTTCTAACCAACTGAACTACTCCCCCGGAATCTGTTCGGCGCCCCAGGTACCGGCTCGTCGAAGTGGGCGGTTGTAGCAGGACTCCCTAGTACTGACAAGACTCTGGCGATTGCCAAGAAAATCCAATTCAAACAGACAATCTAGTTAATAGACTTATTTAATCAATAGTTGAGGTTGGCGGATAACCATTTCTCTGCTTCCTTCCGGTCTACACCCTTTCGTTGTGCATAATCCTCGATCTGATCTTTCTCGATTTTACCAACACCAAAATATTTGCTCTCTGGATGTGCTAGGTACAAGCCGCTAACGGAGGCGCTGGGCCACATCGCCAGTGTCTCTGTTAAGCGCACACCAGTGTGATTTTCAGCGTCCAGGAGTTGCCATAGTGTGATCTTCTCTGTGTGGTCGGGACAAGCTGGATACCCCGGCGCGGGGCGAATACCACTATACACCTCAGATATCAGTTCATCATTGGTGAAAGTTTCTTGGGGGTCGTATCCCCAGAATTCGTTTCTGACGCGTTCATGCATACGTTCGGCAAAGGCCTCCGCTAGTCGGTCGGCTAGGGCTCTTGCGAGTATGGAATTGTAATCATCATTTTCATTGTTAAAGCTTGCCACTTTTTCCGCAAGGCCGTGACCGGTGGTGACTACAAAGGCACCAATGTAATCCTTTTTACCCGTGCTCTTGGGTGCGATAAAATCAGATAGAGCGAAGTTTGGTCGATTTGCACTCTTCGTCATTTGTTGGCGAAGAGTATGAATTGTGGCTACTATCTTATTACGATTTTCATTTTCGTATATTTCTATATCATCACGCTCGGTACTATTAGCGGGCCATATGCCTACTACTGCTTTTGCCGTTAGCCATTTCTCTCCTACTATGCGTTTCAGCATTTCTTGGGCGTCGTTATAGAGGCTTAGGGCAGTATCCCCAAGCTTTGGATCATCAAAAATAGCGGGAAAGACACCCTTTAATTCCCAGGTTTGGAAGAATGGTGTCCAGTCCACTCGTGTGATCAATTCGGAAACGTCGTAGTTATCAAAAACTGTGATTCCTCTCTGAGCTGGTGCTTGTGGTTTATATTGCTTCCAAGGGAAGTCGGCTTTGTTGGCGCGTGCCGCAAGGATTGATTGACGCGCCCTGGACCGACGTTGCTGGCTGTGAACGTTGCGAACACCCAAATAGTCTTTTTGGACTTCTTCAACAAAAGTTTTTCTTTGGTCTTTCGATAATAATTTCCTCGAAACACCGACCGCACGCGAAGCGTCTGTAACGTAGACTGTGGCGCCGGAATAATTGGGGGATATCTTTACTGCCGTATGAACCTTTGAGGTGGTTGCCCCACCAATTAGCAGTGGAGTATCCATCTTTTCTCGCTGCATTTCGCTGGCAACATATATCATTTCGTCCAAAGATGGGGTAATCAGGCCGGATAGACCTATAAGATCAACATTTTCACGGCGCGCGGTCTCGATAATTTTATTGCAAGGCACCATTACGCCGAGGTCGATAACTTCATAATTATTACATTGCAAAACTACTCCTACAATATTCTTACCAATGTCGTGCACGTCGCCTTTTACAGTTGCCATTAATATCTTGCCTGCCATTTTCCTTGAGGTACTTGTGGCACCTACTTTTTCCTTCTCGATATACGGCGTTAAGTAGGACACAGCTTTTTTCATAACGCGGGCACTTTTCACCACCTGGGGCAAAAACATCTTTCCTTCACCAAATAGATCCCCGACAACATTCATGCCATCCATTAAGGGCCCCTCAATCACATCTAATGGTTTTGATGCCCTAAGCCGAGCCTCTTCCGTATCCTTCTCAATCCATTCCGAAATGCCATTCACCAGCGCATGAGTAAGGCGAGTATTAGTGTCCAAATTTCTCCATGCATGATTGTCTTCGGCCTTCCTTTCCGTCGTTCTATAAGTCTCTGCAATTTCAAGAAGACGATCGGTTGCATTAGGTCTCCGGTTAAGGATTACGTCTTCCACTCGTTCCTTTAAATCGGTAGGGATATCCTCATAGACTGCTAGTTGGCCGGCATTAACTATACCCATATCCAGGCCGGCATGGATTGCATGATACAGAAAGACTGAATGCATGGCTTCGCGCACGACATTGTTGCCGCGAAACGAAAACGAAATGTTGGACACGCCTCCAGAGACATAACAGTGTGGTAGGAAGCGTTTTATACGTTTGACGGCCTCAATAAAGGCTATTCCATAGCCATTATGTTCATCAATACCTGTTGCAACAGCAAAGATATTTGGGTCAAAAATTATGTCCTCGGGAGGATAGCCAACACGGTTGGTCAGAATCTCGTACGACCTGCGGCAGATCTCAAACTTGCGTTCAGCTGTTTCTGCTTGGCCCTCTTCATCAAAGGCCATCACTACTACTGCCGCGCCGTAATAGCGAGCCTTGTACGCTTGGTCTATGAAGGGGCCTTCTCCCTCCTTGAGGCTTATTGAATTTACAATTGATTTTCCCTGAATGCACTTCAGTCCAGCTTCGATGACAGACCACTTGGAGGAATCGATCATTATTGGAACTCGGCTAATATCTGGTTCCGTGGCTATCAGTTTTAAGAAGGTAGCCATTGCCTCTTCCGAATCCAACATTGCTTCGTCCATATTGACGTCGATAATTTGTGCCCCGTTTTCTACCTGCTGGCGCGCCACTTCTAGCGCAGGCTCAAAGTCTCCCGCGAGAATTAATTTCTTAAATCTTGCAGATCCTGTGACATTTGTGCGTTCGCCAATGTTGACGAACGAAGCAATGTTTCTAGCGTTATTCATGATGCAAAATCAAAGGGCTCGAGACCCGAAAGTCGCAAACGAATTGGAATATTTGGTAGCGTACGGGGTTTTGCGTCTGCAACAGCTTTTGCGATAGCATTGATGTGTGCTGGTGTTGAACCGCAACACCCGCCAACTAAATTCAGAAGCCCATTCTGGGCCCACTCTCCGACATGATTTGCCATATCTTCAGGTGATTGTTCATATTCACCAAATTCGTTTGGCAGACCAGCGTTTGGATATGCGCTGACATATGTGTCGGCCACACGCGCCAACTCTGCAATGTGGGGCCGCAGTTGTTCAGCCCCTAATGCGCAATTTAAGCCAATCGCAAAGGGCGTTGCGTGACGCACAGAATTCCAGAAGGCTTCTGGTGTTTGACCCGAAAGAGTGCGTCCGGATTTGTCAGTAATTGTTCCGGAAACCACAACTTGCAGGCGAGTTTTAGTTTGGGAGAATAGGTCTTCTAGAGCGAAAAGGGCTGCTTTTGCATTAAGGGTGTCGAAAATAGTTTCAACAAAAATAAGGTCGACTCCTCCCGCGATCAAACCCTCGGCGGCTTCTTTATAGGTGTTACGAAGATCATCAAATGTAACGTTTCGGAAGCCTGGGTCACTAACATCTGGCGAGATAGATGCAGTCTTATTTGTCGGTCCGAGAGCACCCGCTACAAACCGGGGCTTGCCTGAGGTTTTTATTGAAACAGCGTCGCACGCGGCACGAGCCAGCCTTGCACCTTCCAAATTAAGTTCTCTAGCTAGTCCACCCATTTGATAGTCAGCCTGGGAAATACTGTTAGAATTAAATGTATTTGTTTCAATGATGTCTGCACCGGCCTCCAAATTGGCCATATGAATTTCCGAAATGATTTCTGGACGGGTGATGTTTAACAGATCGTTGTTACCTTTTACGTCGCATTCATGACCTTTGAAACGATCTCCGCGGAAATCTGACTCGCCAAGACGGTAGCTCTGTATCATCGTCCCCATTGCTCCATCCAGCACAACAATACGTTCTTGGATCACTTTATGAAGCGCAGATTGTCGCTCTTCCCGGGTCGTCATGGGATCACCTGCTTGATAGCTACGCCGGATTTGCCGGTCGCTCTAACCTTTTGATTCGTCCAATATCCGCCAAAGACATATAGAATCAAAATGGGATATGCAAACTTGCTGACACCAAGAATGTATTGCCGCTGGTCAAGCTTCGCAGTCAGGTAAGGCAGGTGTGGCAAGAGAAAAAGAAGTTTTGCCAATAGGTGCGCGACAAAAGAAGGGTCAAGTCTTGCTATACCCGGATAGCAATGGACACGAGAATCTCTATATCCCATGGCATTCGAGAATCGTGACATGACCTAATTCTATATGCTGTAAGATTTACGTCTATCGATTATGGTCATTGTTGTTGTATTGGCGTGCAGGTTAGGCGGGGACAGAAAGGGTTGGGTGTCGCGTCCAAGTCTTGGCCATTCAAATGGTTTGTTTGCATAAAGCCCAATGCTTTCATTTCAAAATTAGGCTAAGTCTAATCAACGCTTGTTTTGACTCTGAATAAGACTAATGGAGGGCCTAATGCCGCAGCCAAACCACGTTATGGCAATTCATGTTCCGGATGATAGTGATCTGGAGCCGAACTTGAATGATCGCATGCGTAAATACTTTTCAATATGCCGTGAAAAAATCGGGTTTGTACCTAATGTGCTAAAGTCATATGCCGTCAGACCAGAAAAGATCGCTAATTTTGTTAATTTTTACAATGAGTTGATGCTAGGTGAAAGTGGCTTGAGTAAGTTGGAACGGGAAATGATAGCGGTAGTAGTTTCGTCTACAAACCATTGCTATTACTGTATTGTTGCCCATGGGCAAGCAGTACGAGAGTTGTCTGGTGATTCTGAATTGGGGGAAATGTTGGCAGCGAATTATAGGGTTGCGGACCTTGAACCACGCCATATGGCCATGCTGGACTTTGTTTACAAGCTCACAAATACACCCGAACAAATCAGTGATAGCGATCGCCAATCCTTACGGGAAGCTGGGTTTACCGATCACGAAATGTTTGACATTGCTGACGTGGCCGGGTTCTTCAATATGTCCAATAGGGTCGCAATCGCTATGGATATGATGCCTAACCGGGAGTACCAAAGTTTAAATCGTTAGCCAAACTTGAGGTTTGTTCATGAAACTAAATAATAAAGGCCTTCTTAGAAACCAGGCGTACGTTGACGGGAATTGGATTGCCGCTAATTGTGGTGCGACTTTTGATGTAACCAATCCGGTGGATCAGAAGCTGATTACCACAGTCCCGGATTTGGGTGAGAAGGAAACGCGTCGGGCGATAAAGGCGGCCCACGTTGCCCAGCCCCCATGGGCCGCTAAAACGGCAAAGGAAAGAGCGTCTCTTTTGCATCGCTGGTTTGAGTTGATAATAGAGAATCAAGACGATCTAGGTATGATTATGACCGCGGAGCAGGGTAAGCCGCTTAAAGAAGCCAAAGGAGAAGTGGCATATGGTGCCAGCTTTATAGAATGGTTTTCCGAAGAAGCCAAGCGAGTGTATGGAGATGTAATTCCGAGTCATCAAACTGGAAAGAGAATCATTGTTGTAAAACAGCCAGTTGGGGTCGTCGGAGCTGTGACACCCTGGAATTTTCCTAACGCTATGATTACGAGAAAAGCTGGGCCTGCGCTGGCGGCCGGTTGCAGCTTTGTTATCAAACCAGCAAGTCAAACGCCGCTCTCTGCACTCGCGTTGGCTGAACTTTCGAAAAGAGCTGGGATACCACGAGGAGTCTTTAACGTTGTTACTGGGAAAAATTCCCAAGCAATTGGAGGAGAGCTAACTGGAAACGCACTTATTCGCAAGTTCACATTCACCGGGTCTACTGCGGTAGGCAAGCGGTTGATGAGCCAATGCACAACAACTGTAAAGAAGGTCTCTATGGAACTTGGAGGCAATGCGCCGTTCATAGTATTTGATGATGCAGATCTGGATGAGGCTGTAGAAGGTGCGATGGCTTCTAAATATAGAAACTCAGGCCAAACTTGCGTATGCGCTAACCGCATTCTTGTCCATGACAGTGTTCACGATGCCTTTGCAGCGAAATTGGCTAGGGCCATAAGCACTTTGAAAGTAGGCAACGGTGTTGCTGAGGATACTGATCAAGGGCCTTTGATAGATTCAGCTGCGGTAGAAAAAGTTGAATTATTGATCTCCAACGCTACTGCCTGCGGCGCAAGAATAATAGTAGGAGGTGAGCGTCATAAACTGGGTGGCACTTTCTTTAAACCTACCTTGTTGACGGAAGTTACCGCGGATATGGATATAGCCCATGAAGAAATATTTGGGCCTGTAGCCCCATTGTTCAAATTTAAGACTGAAGAAGAAGCTATAACAATGGCGAACGATACCAAGTACGGGTTAGCAGCATATTTCTATGCTCGTGACGCAGGTCGCATTTGGCGTGTTGCGGAAAGCCTTGATTATGGAATGGTTGGAATAAATGAAGGTATTATTTCAACGGAAGTGGCCCCTTTTGGGGGTATGAAAGAATCAGGAATAGGGCGGGAAGGCTCGAAGTATGGGATCGATGAATATCTTGAAATAAAATATCTTCTTATGGGAGGCCTTGAAACAAGTTAACTCAGGTTGCTAACAAATAGAAAAGTTGGGTAAAAGGCGGGCATTAATGTCAGAAATTCGGACCGGCCGGCTAGAATGCGCCAGTTTCTTTTATTTTGAGATTGTGTTTATGCCTCTATTGGCAATAGTAGGCCTACCCTATTATGACCTACTAAAGTTGTAGGAAGCCCTAAACAAGAATGGTCAGAGAATCTTCATCATCTCCTCCGGAATCAGGTCCCGTGAGGAGTCAGATTGCTGTTCTCAGGTCACTTCTTCCGTTTTTGTGGCCGGCACACGATGTCGAGATAAGAATTAGAGTTGCGGGCGCACTTGCATGTATTGGTATTGCGAAGGCAGCTAATGCTCTTGTTCCCATCTTGTTCGGTTGGACTGTGGATACCCTGGGTGGGGCTGCGAATGTTGTCTACGTTCCCCTGGGTTTGATACTGGGGTACGGACTAGCTCGGTTTTTATCTCTTGGCTTTCAGCAGATTAGAGATGCGGTATTCGCAAAAGTAGGTGTCCGCGCTGTTAGAAAATCAGCCCTAGCTGTGCTGGAACACTTGCATAGACTATCCCTAAGATTTCATCTGGAACGACAGACAGGTGCTATTTCAAGATCGATCGAACGTGGCACAATTGCCATACAAAGTCTTCTATCAATAACACTCTTCAATATCTTACCAACTTTATTCGAGGTGGGTTTAGTAACTATAATTTTATGGACGGCGTTCGACGGATGGTTCGCGCTAGTCACTGTTTCTACAGTTGTTATCTATATTATTTTTACGGCGCTCACGACGGAATGGCGCATGCCATTTCGTCGTGAAATGAATGTCTTGGACAACCAAGCTAATACGCGGGCAGTTGATAGCTTACTTAACTATGAAACCGTGAAGTCCTTTGGAAACGAAGTTCTAGAGGCGGACGAGTATGACCGAGTGATGGGGCAATACGAAGTTGCGGCTGTCAAGAGCCAGGTTTCATTAGCAATTATGAATACAGGACAAGCAGCTATTATTGCTGTTGGTGTTACTACTCTTATGCTTATGGCAGGATTCTCTATTTCGAAAGGTCAGATGACAGTAGGCGACTTTGTTATGGTGAACACCTACATGTTTCAATTGGCTCAACCGCTTAACTTCTTTGGCTTTGTATATAGGAATATAAAACAGGCGTTAGTAGATCTAGAAAAGATGTTTGACTTATTGGAGGAAGTGCCCGAAGTGCATGACATTCCCGGAGCTTCTCCGCTAACCGTAAGTAGAGGCCACATTAGATTCGAAAATGTCTCGTTCTCATACGATACTCGCAGGCCTATTCTAAGGGACGTAAGTTTTGAAGTACCCAGTGGTAAGACGGTTGCTCTGGTAGGTCAGACTGGTTCCGGAAAGTCTACTATCGGTCGTCTTCTATTTCGTCTTTACGATGTTACTAAAGGGCGAATTACGATAGATGGACAAGACATAAAGGTGAAGACTCAGGAGAGTGTGCGCGCCAATATCGGAATTGTGCCTCAAGATACAGTACTGTTTAATAATTCCATCAGATATAATCTCGCGTATGCGCAGCCCTCAGCCAGCCAAGCAGAAATTGAGGATGCAGCAGAGCTAGCTCACATTCACCGCTTTATTTCTAATTTACCAGACGGATACGATACCATGGTGGGCGAGCGTGGGCTAAAGCTTTCTGGTGGAGAAAAGCAACGAGTCGCAATAGCAAGAGTAATTCTAAAGCAAGCACCGATTCTAATGTTTGACGAAGCCACTTCGGCCCTGGATACTCATACTGAAAAAGAAATCCAATCCAATCTGAGAGAAGTAAGTGAAAACCGCACAACCTTGGTGATAGCCCACCGACTTTCCACGGTCATTGATGTTGATGAAATCTTGGTGGTGAATGAGGGCAGGATTGTTGAATCAGGACCTCACGATGATCTCATAGCATTAAATAGGCTATATGCAGCACTATGGGAGAAACAGCAGAGGACCGCAGATTTTCTGGAAGAGTCCGGCGAAGGTAGTTCGGATTTATTGAATGTAAGCCAAACAATATAGTACTTCGCACTATTGGCTACTAATAGTGTGCGACGCAGATCGGTTCTCGTGCTCAACACCTGGGCATTGGCTATAGTCGGGGGATTGTTATGGATAGCCGCTAGAGTACACAATCGATGTTTAAGTGCGTTCTTTCGTAGTATGTTGAGTGGACAGGTTTGAGGATGTCTAAAGATGAAAAATGCGAATGCTACAAAGAAGACTAAAAGTCGTGCGAAGGGTCAACAACCTTACTTTTTTGATGATCCTAATACAGATCGGCTTTTGACAATGGTTATGATGCTTGCGTCAGAATTATCGGTACTTCGTGAGCGTTTGGATACTAATGAAAGATTGTCGGAAGAGAAGAGTATCTATTCAGCAAGTGATATAGAGAACTTTGAAGTGACAGATTCGGTCGCTAGCGAAAGAGAAAGATGGCGAGACCGCTTTTTGAGCCGGCTATTAAGTACAATTAATGAGCGATACGATCGAGAAGCCTGAATCCTGTGTAGTACTGTGTTGTTGCACGAGCACATGGAGCCTTCCAGCTGTCCCAACATACTAACTATTGTTGTTTTTGCCCCATTTCTGGGTCAAACAGAAAGATCCGATGTTATCCGGAGATGAGTGGTGGGCGATGCTGGGATTGAACCAGCGACCTCTCGCGTGTGAGGCGAGCGCTCTCCCGCTGAGCTAATCGCCCTTAATGCAGCAGAAGTCTGATTTATAGAAGACGCTTAAGGGCTGTCAACTCTTGGCCTTATAAGAGATTTTCTTACAAATTCTTCATTGAACACTTGTTGCCGGCTTCTTGCAAACTTGTCCGTATGGCTTTAATCCTCATACGTAATACACTGTCTGACGCCAAGGACGGCGGTTGATGGATACGATTTGCTTAACTTTTTCACTAAAAGCTAATTGAGTTCTAAATGACAGCCCATCCAATTGCTGCTGTTGTCCTCGCCGCTGGGAAGGGGACTAGAATGAAATCAAGTCTGCCAAAGGTAATGCATCCATTGGCCGGTCGTCCCATGATCTTGCACCTGCTGCAGACTCTGGATGATGAGGCTATTAGTCCGGTTATAGTTGTCGCTGGCCCTGAAATGGATCACCTAGAATCAATTCTCGGTAGCCAAAAGGTAGTTGTTCAGAAAGAAAGAAAGGGCACCGGTCATGCTGTTGATCAGACTAGAGACCAATTGTGCAACTACAAAGGCGATATTTTGGTTTGCTATGGTGATACACCTCTGATTTCCTCAAAGACATTCTCAAGAATGAGAGAGGTAATGTCGAAGAGCTCTAAAACCAAATTAGTTGTACTCGGATTTAAACCAGATGATCCGGCTGAATATGGACGGTTGATAGTAAGTGAAGGAGGGCTTGAGAGCATTGTTGAGTTTAAGGACGCTTCCGAAAACCAACTTGCCCACCGTTACTGCAATGCAGGAGCGCTTCTCGCGGATGCATCAGTTCTCTTCGAGGCTCTTAGCGAGATTGAGCCAAATAATTCTGCAAGCGAATACTATCTAACTGATGTTGTGAAGCATGTTCGTCGGCAAGGGCATGTTTGTGAAATAGTGAGTGCTGATGAAAACGAGGTTATTGGTATTAATTCTCGTCATGAACTCGCCAAGGCTGAGACAATTTTACAGAATACTTATCGTGCTAAGGCTATGGCGAATGGGGCCACTTTGCTCGACCCTTCCACTGTATATTTTAGTTTTGATACCGTCCTAGGGAGTGATGTTGAAGTTGGGCCCTTCACGGTTTTTGGGCCAGGTGTAACAGTTGGTAGAAATGTAAATATTAAAGGTTTCTGCCATATTGAAGGTACTAATATTTCGGACAATGCGAGCGTTGGACCATTTGCGCGACTGAGGGCAGGCACAGACATTGGTTACCAGGCACGTGTTGGGAATTTCGTTGAAATAAAGAACTCCGCATTGGATGAGGATTCCAAGGCAAATCATTTGTCATACATAGGCGATACTACAGTTGGAAGGCGAGCAAACATAGGTGCCGGGACTATTACCGCTAACTATGACGGTTTTTCCAAATCGCATACTGATATAGGTGATGACGTGTCTATTGGCTCTAATTCAGTTCTAGTGGCTCCTGTCTCGCTTGGGGATGGTGCTATAACTGGTGCGGGGTCCGTCATACGAAAAGATGTTCCTGCAGATGCACTAGCTTTAAGTCGTGCCCCTCAGAAGACTATAAAGGGTAGGGCGGTGACCTATAGAAAAGCTAGGGGAGCTGAGACCAAGAAATCATAGGCTAGGTGCGGTATGGCTAGGTTTATATGTGCGGAATAGTTGGTGTAGTGGGTAAGAACGAAGCTGCTCCGTTCTTAATAGAAGGGCTGAAGCGTCTTGAGTACCGAGGATATGACTCCGCTGGAATTGCTACTCTAAGTGCTGGGGGAATCCAACGCCGAAGGTCTGAGGGGAAAATACTCAAGCTCGAAGAACGTTTATTCGAAGATCCCGTGACCGGAAATATTGGTATAGGTCATACGAGATGGGCGACCCATGGCATTCCCAGTGAACGGAATGCTCATCCTCACGCGACTTCAAAAGTAGCTGTAGTTCATAATGGAATAATCGAGAATTTTCAGGACCTCCGAAAATATTTATCTGATAAAGGTTGTAATTTTCAGAGTGACACTGATACCGAGGTTATTGTTCACCTGGTTAATGACTTCATAGAGAGTGGTGACACCCATGCAGAAGCGATTCAAAAAACTGTTGCAAGCTTGGATGGAGCTTTTGCGGTAGCCATTATGATTGCAAGTGACGACGCCGTCTTATATGCGGCGCGAAGAGGTAGCCCTTTAGCCATAGGCTACGGCGAGGGCGAGATGTATATCGGATCTGATGCAATTGCTTTGGCCCCTATGACGCAGCGCATCACCTATCTACATGATGGCGACTGGACTATCGTCAACAGTGAGGGCGTTATAATTAGAGATGAAAATGGTCTCCAAGTGGAGCGTGAAATCTGTGAAACCGGTATCTCTGGCGACTTGATTGAAAAAGGAGGTCACCCCCATTTCATGATCAAAGAAATCTATGAACAACCCCAAGTTATTGGGGATACTTTGAGTTCTTTGTTCAATCCGGTCTCTCGCACAATCACATTGCCTGATTTAGGCTTTGATCTTGCAACCATAAACAAAGTGACAATCGTTGGGTGTGGTACGGCATACTATGCTGGCCTTGTGGCAAAATATTGGATCGAACAGTTGGCTGCGATTCCGGTAGAAGTAGATATAGGTTCAGAGTTTCGATACCGCACTCCACCCCTCAGTCCTGGTGATCTTGCATTGTTTGTATCGCAGTCAGGTGAAACGCTGGATACTCTTGTACCACTTCGATACTGTAAGGAGGAGGGTCAGCACACTTTATCGGTGGTTAATGTGCTTGAAAGCGCCATCGCACGAGAATCCGACGCAGTACTGCAAACTTTGGCAGGTCCGGAAATTGGGGTAGCCTCGACCAAAGCGTTTACAACGCAGTTGGTAACCCTTGCGTGCTTTGCAATTAAGCTAGCTAAAGTTCGCAATACTATTGATCATGATGAGGAAGCGGCTTTAGTAACTTCGATAACTGAGGTGCCCGCGCGTGCTGCTGAAATTCTTAGTCACGATGAGAGAATACGTTCAATATCGGAGGACATTGCTGCAGCACGTGATGTTCTTTATCTCGGACGTGGCTTATCCTACCCAATAGCGCTAGAGGGTGCACTGAAACTAAAAGAAATTTCATACATTCATGCCGAGGGTTACGCAGCAGGTGAAATGAAACATGGACCAATTGCATTAATAGACGAGCACGTGCCTGTTATAGTGATTGCTCCTGGTGGGCCATTTTTTGAGAAAACATTGTCGAACGTGGAGCAGGTTGTCGCGCGCGGTGGAAGGGTCGTTTTTTTTAGTGATCAGGAGGGAGTGGAACGCGTCGGAGATAACGCAGTCTTTTCAATCGCTTTGCCAAAAGTTGATCCCTTCGTAACCCCTATACTTTACGCCCTGCCAGTCCAGCTCCTGGCTTATCATACAGCAGTCATAAAGGGTACAGATGTAGATCAGCCGCGAAATCTCGCAAAGAGCGTTACGGTGGAGTAAGTTATAACCGTTATTTGGTTATTACATATTCTTACTATCTTCTCTCTAATCTTCTCTTTCAAAGCATCAATTTAACCGGCTTACAAAAGTATTTTGTTCGTCAGTTTGTATTGTTAAAACTGATAACTTATCTACGTGAACACGAAGAAGTGGGCTCTAGCAAAAGCAATTATGTTGATCAACCTGGGAATTTGGCTAAATCTGTAGACAACAAGAAGAACGAGCGGACTGAAGTGGTGTCAGGCGTCTATCTAGAAAGAGTAACATTATGTCTAAGTTCGACTTTGATCTAATTACTATCGGAGCGGGATCTGGCGGTACTAGGGCGAGCCGGCTGTCCGCTTCCTACGGGGGAAAGGTCGCTGTTATCGAAGAGAGCCGCGTCGGTGGCACCTGCGTTATGAGGGGCTGCATACCAAAAAAGTTAATGGTTTACGGTGCGCACTTTGCTGAACAGTTCGAGGATGCCAGGGGTTTTGGCTGGAATTTTGGCGAGATTACACACGATTGGTCAACACTCATTGACAACAAGAATACCGAACTGGATAGGCTCGAAGGCATCTATCAAAGTTTGCTGCAGAACGCTGGTGTGTATCTTATCGAAGGCCGGGGTATTTTGGCGGACCGACATACGGTTGAAGTCGATGGGAAGTCTTACACAGCAGAAAAAATACTAACCGCAGTTGGGGGCTGGCCGGTTATTCCTCAATTTCCAGGTCGAGAACACGTGATTACTTCGAACGAAGCACTAGATTTGACTACTTGTCCAAAAAAGATAGTGATTGTTGGCGGGGGCTACATTGCTGTGGAGTTTGCTGGAATTTTCAGTGGGCTAGGTTCAGAGGTCCATGAAGTAATACGAGCCAGCAATGTTCTGAGGGGTTTTGACGATGATATCCGCGATGCTTTAGCAACCGAAATGGAAAGAAAGGGTATTCTTATCCACAGGGAATCTTTGGTCCAGTCGGTGAGACCGGTGAATGGGGCTTACTCTGTCACTTTAGACAACGCCGAAGAATTGACAGCAGATGTGGTAATGTATGCCACAGGCCGAGCACCAAATACCGAGAGGATTGGCCTTGAGGAAGCGGGTGTTAGTCTGAATAGCAAAGGGGCTATCCCAGTCGATCAATGGAATCGTTCCAACATAGAGAATATATTTGCTGTTGGTGATGTTACCGATCGTATCAATTTAACGCCGGTTGCTGTTAATGAAGGGCGGGTTTTTGCCGAAACATTTTTTAATGACAATCCAACAATACTAGACTACGTCAATGTTGCTTCAGCAGTTTTCAGTCAGCCACCAATCGGTTCGGTTGGTCTTACCGAGAAAGAAGCGCGAAAAAGTGGTCCGGTCACGACCTACATTTCAAGGTTCAGGCCTCTGAAGCATACGTTATCTGGGCGTGACGAATACACAACGATGAAGATTGTCGTTGATGCGGAAACGGATAAGGTGTTGGGGTGTCATATGGTTGGAGATGATGCTCCGGAAATCATCCAAGGTGTTGCGATAGCTCTGAAATGCGGTGCAACTAAATCACAGTTTGACGCAACTGTTGGTATTCATCCCACAGCAGGGGAAGAATTCGTAACGATGCGCGAACCGAGTTCAAAGTCGTAAATGTTAACACAAGTTTGTCTGGGCTTGTTTTTGTTAGAAACTGATTCTCCTGGAAAACAATACTTTAAACCTTTATAGGAAGCGGCTCCAAAAGGCAGAACAATGAATGAGGCAATAATGTCCGGCAAATGGTCCCGGGATAGCTGGCGTGAGTTGCCGATAGAACAAGCGCCCGAATACCCAGAACCCGATTCACTGCGGGCCGCTGAAAAGCAGCTTGAGAGCTATCCACCGCTTGTATTTGCCGGTGAGGCTAGAAAGCTAAGGCGGACATTAGGTGAGGTTGCTGAGGGCAGGGCCTTTTTGCTGCAGGGGGGTGACTGTGCGGAGAGTTTTGCCGAATTTCATCCCGACAATATCCGTGATACTTTCCGTGTGTTGTTGCAGATGGCGGTGATTTTGACTTTTGGTGCAGGTCTGCCAATTGTCAAAGTGGGTCGCCTTGCCGGTCAATTTGCTAAACCGCGATCAGCACCTACAGAGATTCAGAATGATGTTGAACTGCCTTCGTATCGGGGTGACATGGTTAACGGGATGGAGTTTACGCAAGAAGCAAGAACTCCTGACCCCAACCGCTTGCTCCAAGTCTACAATCAGTCTGCGTCCACCCTAAATCTCCTGCGCGCTTTTGCCCAAGGAGGATATGCTGACCTGCATAAAGTTCATCAATGGACCCTTGGCTTCGTCGCCGATAGCAGTCAGGCAGAAAGGTACCGTGATCTAGCAGACCGCATCCAAGAGTCGATTGCTTTTATGGAGGCCTGCGGCCTCACGGCAGATGTAGTGCCACAAATGCGGGAGACAGAGTTTTACACGTCGCATGAGGCATTGTTCTTGCCCTATGAACAAGCATTGACGCGAGTCGATTCAACAACTGGCGAGTGGTATGGTTGCTCGGCCCACATGTTATGGGTAGGTGAGCGTACACGTCAAACTGATCAGGCCCATGTTGAATTCTTGCGGGGTGTTCAGAATCCAGTTGGAGCCAAGATCGGTCCAAACACTGAACCGGATCAACTGTTGAGACTTAGTGATATCCTTAATCCAGATAATGTCCCGGGGCGTCTATCGTTTATTATCCGCATGGGTGCTGATCGGGTTAAGGAGAAGCTACCCAGTCTAATTCGCGCTGTTGAAAGGGAAGGGTCGAAGGTGGTTTGGTCGTGCGATCCTATGCATGCTAATACGGTCAAAAGTTCAACTGGATACAAGACCCGAGCATTTGATAGAATCCTTGATGAGGTAAAAAGCTTCTTTTCAGTGCATCAGGCAGAGGGTAGCCATGCCGGAGGTGTTCATGTCGAGATGACAGGGCAAGATGTTACTGAATGTGTTGGGGGTGCCCAAGCTATTACTGAGGCTAGTCTTGGTGATCGGTACCACACACATTGTGACCCACGTTTAAATGCTAGTCAGTCATTAGAATTGGCTTTTCTCGTGGGTGAGGCTCTAAAGGAAGAACGCGAAAAAAATCAGTAACGAGTTGTTACCGGCTCCGGATAGAAAAAGTAACTGGTAATAGCTCAATTTCTCCATACAATAATTTATGGTGATTCCGTCCGATGAGGACTGAGACTCGATCAGTTTTAACCCAGACAAAAGCTCATGTGACTCAGGTATGAGAGACGCGATAAGGATTGCCATTGCCCAGACAAATCCAACCGTCGGAGCATTACACCTGAACGCGGACACTGTTCGCATGATTCGGGATGATGCAGCGGCACAGGGTGCTGATTTGGTTGTCTTCTCTGAACTGATTATGAGTGGATACCCACCTGAAGACCTAGTTCTCCGGAAATCGTTTTTGGAGGCAGTAAAAGAACAGGTTTATTTGCTTGCAAATGAAACAAATGACAGCGGTCCGGCTGTTTTGATCGGAGCGCCATGGGGGGACGTAGATGCTTGTTATAACGCCGTTCTGTTACTGGATGGCGGGGATGTTACCCATACGCGGTGTAAGCATCATCTTCCTAGTTATGGTGTTTTTGACGAACAAAGAGTTTTTCAACCAGGCGCTATCCAGGGCCCTATAAATTTTGATGGCATTCGTCTAGGCGTTATGATTTGCGAAGATATGTGGTTTGATGATGTTTCTGAAACACTAAAGGAGGCTGGAGCTGAGCTCCTAATCGTAATCAATGGTTCCCCGTTCGAGTTAGACAAAAACGAGGTCAGACTTAATCATGCAATCGCACGTGTATCAGAAACCGGGCTTCCGCTGATATATGTTCACCAGGTGGGTGGTCAAGACGACCTTGTATTTGATGGCGGTAGTTTTGCTCTTAATGCTGATAGGTCTATAGCTGCTCAACTAGAATGGTGGAAACCAGACCTCATAGTAACCGCTTGGCAAAGGTCAAAGGATAAGACTTGGACATGTCAGTTGACACAACTGGCTCAGCCGACAAGCAGGCTCGAAAACATCTATCAAGCGATGGTACTCGGACTGCGTGACTACGTGAACAAGAATAATTTTCCTGGCGTAATCCTAGGCCTTTCAGGTGGGGTTGATAGTGCTTTAAGTGCTGCGGTTGCAGTCGACGCTTTAGGATCTGACCGTGTTCACTGCATAATGATGCCCTCTCCTTACACCTCGGCCGAAAGCATAGGGGATTCCGAGGAACTCGTCCGTCTCATGGGAATGAAGTTCGATACTATTGGGATCCAAGAGGCGATGGACGCCTACTCGGCAATGTTAGCCAAGTTGTTTGTTGGAACCCAGCCAGATGTTACGGAGGAGAATATTCAATCCCGTGCTAGAGGCATGCTGTTAATGGCAATATCAAACAAGTTCGGAAAAATAGTTTTATCGACTGGTAACAAATCGGAGATGAGTGTCGGCTATGCAACTCTTTATGGCGATATGTGTGGAGGCTACTCAGTTCTCAAAGACCTTTACAAAACTACAGTTTATGAAGTGTGCCGTTGGCGAAATGTGAACTTTCCAAAGGGCGCATTGGGTCCAACTGGAAAAGTAATACCCGAGCAAATCATTACAAAAGCACCCACGGCAGAACTCAGACCGAATCAAACGGATCAGGATAGTTTGCCTCCGTATAGCATTCTTGATGGTATTCTTAAGGGCCTAATAGAAGGCGAAAAAAGTATCGATGAAATCACATCTGATGGTTACGCAAAGGAAACGGTGCAGCAGGTGTGGCACCTTTTGAAGCATGCCGAATATAAACGTCGTCAAGCCCCCCCTGGGGTGAAGGTTACGCATGTATCCTTTGGACGAGATCGCCGCTATCCAATTATGAATGCCTTTAATGGCAATGGAATAAATGAGCAGGATACATGAACCAGGTTTTTCGGTTTGCCCCAAGTCCAACTGGCCTATTGCATGTGGGCAATGCCCGTGTAGCCCTAATTAATTGGCTTTTTTCTGAGTCTGTGGGTGGTTCTTTTGTATTACGGATCGATGACACGGATAGCGAGCGCAGTACTTCAGAATTCGAAAGTGCCATTAGGAGGGACCTTGAGTGGCTAGGTCTAGAGTGGTCCAGCGTTATTCACCAATCTGCACGTTTTGACCTTTATGAGAGAGCTGCGGAGTCTCTAAAAGAGTCTGGGCATCTCTATGCCTGCTATGAAACCCCTGAAGAATTAGAATTGAAAAGACGTCTCTTATTATCGAGAGGACATCCTCCCACCTATGATCAAGAAGGTCTTAGACTGACAGAAGCACAGAAGGAGAAATTTGAATCGAAGGGCCGCAAACCTTATTGGCGTTTTAGGCTAGAGCCTGAAAACATAGAATGGGACGATTTGGTGAGGGGTCAGTGTCATTACAATGGTGCACATATCAGTGACCCAGTATTAATCAGAGCAGATGGCTCCTATCTATATCAACTTCCGTCAGTAGTAGATGACATAGATCTTGGTGTTACCCATATAGTTCGCGGGGAAGACCATGTCACAAATACAGCAGCCCAGCTGCAGATTATGCGCGCATTAAGTGGCAGCACAGTACAGTTTCTGGCGCATTTGCCATTGTTAACAGATGCATCGGGAAAGGGGCTATCAAAAAGAATTGGAAGCATCAGTTTGGCGGATCTGCAAGAAGACGGTTTTGAGCCGCTGGCCATCGCTAGCCTTCTTGCTAAACTTGGCAGTGCTGAGGCAATCGAAGCTCAGGTGTCAATGGATGCGCTTGTGAAGGATTTCAAAATTAGTCGTTTTAGTCGTGGTTCGCCAAAGTTTGATGCCGACGAACTTGGATTTGTCAATGCGAAGGTGCTCCATCTAACATCTTATTGGCAGATAAGTGAACGTTTAGGAAAGTTGGGTGTTGAACGACAAGCGCTAGACTTGCGTGGTGAGGAGTTTTGGGAAGCGGTGAAGCCTAACCTGAAGAAATTTAATGAGGCTCTTAGTTGGTGGTATGTCTGTTCTGGGGCAACACAGCCCGTTATTGAAGATGAAGATAAGGCCTTTCTTGCAGAGGCTGCTACGGTGCTCCCGGAAGAACCGTGGGATAGTGAAACTTGGGTGCATTGGACCGCAGCATTGAAGGCGCGCACAGGACGTAAAGGAAAGTTTCTATACTTACCTGTGAGAAGGGCTTTAACAGGATTGTCCGATGGGCCGGAATTAAAATACCTTCTACCTTTGATTGGCCGAGAGCGGGCTGAGCAGCGGCTAGTGGGCGTTACCGCATAGATTGGAGACAACCTAAATGTCGGTAACAAAACAGGGTATAGAAGTTGGCTCGGAATCCACAGGATATCGCGGGCCAGCAATAGTTCTGATTAGTCCGCAGTTAGGAGAGAATATTGGCATGGCGGCCAGGGCCATGCGTAACTGTTCGCTGACTGATCTCCGTCTTGTTAGGCCACGAGAAGGGTGGCTTAACGACAAGGCAGTCGCCGCATCTGCGGGGGCAACAGACATCCTAAAATATACAAGGGTCTATGATAAGGTGGGAGAAGCTATTGCCGATCTTCATACCGTGTGTGCAACGACTGCGCGGCCCCGTGACATGACAAAGCCGGTTATCCATCCTAGGCGTGCCGCCTCGGAAATTCGTGTCAGAGAAAAAAAGGGTGAGAGGTGCGGGTTTATGTTCGGACGGGAGAAATCTGGGCTAACCAACGACGACGTAAGTTTAGCGGACCTCATAGTCGAGGTGCCCCTGAATCCGTCCTATTCCAGTCTGAATTTGGCTCAAGCTGTGCTAATAATATCGTATGAATGGTTGCAAGTTAATGCTGACACTAAGTTAGAGCACATTAACTACAGCGGAACCCGGCCAGCAACCAAAGCTGAACTATTTGGGATGTTCGAGCATCTTGAAACAGAGCTCGATAGTTGCGGATTTCTGAGAGTCAAAGAGATGAGATCCCATATGCTTGTAAATATTCGAAATATGCTACACCGCGCGTGTTTGACCGAACAAGAAGTGCGAACTTTCCATGGGATTATCACTGAGTTGCGTTATGGAGGTCGACCAGATAGACCAAAACAGAAGTAGTTAAATGATTATTATGATCGGACTTCTTGATGATACTTTTAGCTAGAGTAGATTGAACTGATAATTGACAGTAAGACAAATCTAACGATAATACTGCACTTAATTTCCGGGAACGTGGGCTTAAGCCCCGCCTTATCAGCGTTACAATCGGTGATACGGGCCTACCGGGACAATAACAAAAAATAAAAGGAAGACCAGAGATGTCAAAACGCGTTAGTGCGAAGCATAAAATTGATCGCCGCCTCGGGGTAAACCTCTGGGGCAGACCAAAAAGTCCCCTGAACAAAAGAGAATATGGCCCCGGCGAACACGGACAACGTCGGCGTAAACCGTCGGACTACGGTGTGCAGCTCATGGCGAAGCAAAAGCTTAAAGGCTACTACGGTAATATATCCGAAAAGCAGTTTCGGCGATATTACCAAGAATCAGTCCGGCGCAGGGGGGACACATCACAAAACCTTATCGGAATATTAGAATGTCGGCTGGATGCGGTTATCTACCGTATGAAGTACGCGCCAACGGTATTTGCGTCCAGGCAATTAGTTAATCACGGACATGTGATAGTGAATGGTCGCAAGGTGACGATCCCCTCCTTTATGGTACGTGTCGGTGATAAGGTTGAGTTAAGAGAAAAGTCGAGAAGTATGGGGATTGTCCTTGACGCTATGGAGTCGCCGGAACGAGACGTGCCAGATTACATTCAGGTTGACTACGATAAAGCAACGGGATCTCTAACTCGTGTCCCTGAGTTTGCCGATGTGCCGTATCCAGTGCAAATGGAGCCCAATTTGGTCATCGAATTTTATTCACGCTAATTACACCGCATTTTGAAGGCTTTAACTTCTTGCGGGTTCCTTGAAATGTTGTGACTTTCTATTCCTGGTCTGTGCCTATCCAGTCTGCCACAATGTAGACTTATCGTGAGCATAGGAGGAAAAGTATGTCCGCCGATACTTATACCGTTGGAGACGAGCACCGAGGTGCCTGTTTTGTATGTAGTGGCAATCATTCGCAATCTCAGCTAAACGGCAGGGATAGACGCAGATTTCTTAGCCAAGCCGCATCAGCTTCTTTGGCATCAGTGGGGATCACTAGCGGGCTTCTCTCAGCATCAGCACCTGCTTTGGCAGACAAACACAAAGCTGTGAAAGTTGCGGCCGACTTGGGAGATGAGTTTGTCGTCGAGGCTGGATGGGCACTTGTCGTCAATGCGGGTGAACTAGAACTTCTTGCCGATGCATCGGTCTTGGTGCGGAGCGGTGTCATACACGAAATCCGTTCAAAGCCGATTCCTGGAAATATGCCTAGGATTCGAGAACCTGGTCATCTTCTGGTGCCAGGATTTATAAGCGGGCATACTCACGTATGCAGTGCAACCCCGACACGGGGAATTATAGAAGGTCCACGTTCATATATAAGGCCGCTTGAACTTGTGGAAAAGCTTTCGAATGACGAACTAGATGCACTAACCGCCTTTAACCTCGCTGAGCTTCTGCGTTCAGGATGCACAACCCAGGTTGAGATGAGCCTAAGTCTTCGACAGGCTGAATCCTATGTTCGTGTTGCAAGTGAGTGGGGCGTACGTGGTTATCCCGGTTCCATGATTCCCGACATTTCACGTCTCGCGGCGGTATGGTTTCGCAGCACAGATCAGGTGCTTTGGGATTCTGAATCAGAAACTCTACGAGAAATTGCCGCAAACTTGGAATTCGGGAAAAAACACATGGGTAGTGGTAATGGGCGCATCTTACCCATGATGGCCCCCCACGCTGCCGACACTCAAACTGAAGCCACTATGAAAGCGATTGCTGATGCGTCGCGTGAGTTAGGAACAGGTCTTCATATTCACCTTTCCCAGTCGTCCGGGGAGACTCAAACCATTCGCCGATTATGGGGTAAGACCCCGACTCAATGGCTCCAGGAGTTCGGTTTTTTCGAAGCTCCTGTGTTTGGTGCACATATGTCTGGTCTAGATTGGGATGTGGATCCGGCCATACTCAATCGGTACGGTGTGGTATATTCTCACTGTCCATCGGGCGGCGGTGCGGGAGGTGGAACTCAGCCTTACCCAGAAGCACTTGGGGCCGGAATGCGGGTCAATATAGGTATAGACACACATTCAAACGACTATGTGGAAGATCTGAAACTAGCGGTTCTGTTAGGTCAGGCGCGATTTGAGCTGCTACACAGTAAGAGTCGTGTACCGATAAAAAATCCCACTATTTGGTCCGCCATAAAAGGTGCAACTTTGATAGCTGCTGAAGGTTTGCGAAGACAGGATCTCGGGCGCATCGCACCTGGCGCGCGCGCTGATCTCGTTTCTATCGACGTGAGCGGACTTCTAGTCGGTAGCGGGTCTCGGCCGCCAGAGCCTCTAAATAATTTGCTTTATGCTAATGGAAAAATGGTTAGGCACGTCATGACCGATGGCCGTCTCCAGATTCTTGACGGCAAGCTAACTGTGGATGATGAGTCAAAGGTTTTATTAAATGGTGGTCAGGTCGTTGACAAAATCTGGACGCAACTGGCTGAAGAGGGGTGGTTTACGCCTACACCTCGATAGAAAAAGTTTGTTAATAGGCTGGTTCTATGCGGTATTCACCAACGCAACTTGTTTTTCTTGGAAAAGGGCTTGCAGTTCACCCGCTTCCGCCATTTCGCGAACAATATCGCAACCGCCAACGAATTCTCCCTTGACGTAGAGTTGAGGAATAGTAGGCCAATTAGAAAACTCTTTAATCTCATGCCGCAGCTCATCGCTCTTAAGAACGTCGAGCCCCTTAAACTTTACACCCAGATGAGTAAGTATTTGAACTACGGCTGCAGAAAAGCCGCACTGGGGAAACATAGGAGTTCCCTTCATAAATAACACAATGTCGTTTTCTTGGAGGTTGCTCTGTATATCTATTAAAGCTGGATTGTCAGTCATAAGGTTTTTCCGACCCTGTCATTAATATTAGTAATGGCCTTACATTAAGTCATGTTGTCTTACGTATCGAGGTTTTCTTAGTCTACAGCGGTTGGTAATGCAGTCTGTAATGCGAGCGCATGAAGTTCTTCGCCCATTCTTCCTTGCAGAGCAGCGTATACCATTTGATGTTGTTGTACTCTTGTTTTGCCTACGAAGGCCGAGGACTCGACGTATGCGGAGTAATGATCACCATCTCCCCTGAGATCCTCAATAGCTACTTTTGCATCCGGAAAAGTTGCCTTAAGCAGTTCCTCAATCTGTGTTGCTTCCATCGCCATATTAAAAATCCTAACTTGTGTCTACTAAGCAGCCATATACCTCGGAAACCAATTTTCATGCAGATCACGGAGCCGCGAGATAGTTATTTCACCGTGGCCGTGCAAGGAGATTTTTTGGCCGGCCGTTTGTCCTAAATGGTCCAGTAGAACATTGAGCTGTTTAGCCCTTTCATGAACTATGTTGAGGTTAGATGTTTCCACCGTAAATACATACCGCCCTTGGTCCTCGCCGAATAGGAGACCATGCAGCGGCGCGCCAGAAATATTGATTTTACAACCTATTTTTCCGGCGAGCGCCATTTCCACGAGTGTAATAAGTAGCCCACCGTCGGACACATCATGGCAGGCCGTTACCAGATTATCTTGAATGAGTGATCGCACTAGGTCGCCGATTTGTCTTTCTTGACATAAATCAATCGGTGGTGGAGCGCCGTCTTCTCTTCCGCATATTTCTCTTAGATAAAGTGATTGCCCCAGCCAACCAACCTCTAATGTTTTCTCATAACCGCCTATGACAAGAATTTCGTGCCCTTCTTTCTTAAATGCCATTGTTGCCATGTAGTCTAAGTTGTCAATCACGCCTATGGCACCGATCGCTGGGGTCGGTGGAATTGGTTGCCCTTCTGTCTCGTTGTAAAGAGATACATTACCGGAAACTACCGGACAATCTAGTGCGCGGCATGCCTCACCAATTCCCTTAATAGCGCCGACTAATTGACCCATAATCTCTGGTTTCTCAGGATTGCCAAAGTTGAGATTGTCAGTGACTGCTAAGGGTCTTGCTCCAACCGCTGTGAGGTTGCGATACGCTTCAGCCACCGCCTGTTTGCCGCCCAGTTCGGGGTCGGATAGGCAGTATCGGGGGGTGCAGTCTGTGGTTATAGCTAAGCCGCGGTTACTACCATGTATGCGGACAACGGCGGCATCTCCTCCAGGGCGCTGCACGGTATCGGCCATTACCATGTGATCATATTGTTCCCATATCCATCTGCGACTCGCGAGATCTGGGCATGCAACTAATTTCTCCAATGCCTCCCTCCAATTTATCTCAGTCAGGCTAGCCGCTTTGATAGGAATGGGTCGAGGCGTTGGTAGCCATGGACGGTCGTATTCAGGTGATGCTTCTGCCAAAGGATCAATAGGTAGATTCGCAACTTCTTCGCCAGCCATTTGCAGAATCATGCGTCCTGTATCGGTAAGTTGTCCAATGACCGCAAAATCTAATTCCCACTTCTCAAAGATCCGCTGTGCGATTAGTTTCTTCTCTGGTTTTAGCACCATGAGCATGCGTTCTTGGCTTTCCGAAAGCATCAATTCGTATGGTGTCATGCCTTCTTCCCGCATTGGTACCTTATCCAGGTTAAGCTCAACACCCGTGCCACCTTTTGAACACATCTCGAAGGTGGAACAGGTGAGGCCAGCGGCTCCCATATCTTGAATAGCAACAATAGAATCTGTAGACATAAGTTCTAAACAGGCTTCAATGAGAAGCTTTTCTGTAAATGGGTCACCTACCTGAACTGTTGGCCGTTTATCCGCCGAATTACCATCGAATTCCGCTGACGCCATTGTAGCTCCATGAATACCATCTCTCCCTGTTTTTGATCCCACGTATACGACCGGATTTCCTGCACCTGATGCCGCTGAATAGAAAATGCTGTCTTGCTTAGCCAAGCCAACAGTCATTGCATTTACTAAGATGTTGCCATTGTAGGCCGGATGAAAGTTAACCTCGCCGCCTACTGTGGGGACACCAACGCAGTTTCCATAACCACCAATACCTGCTACAACACCGGACACTAGGTGACGTGTTTTCTTGTGGTCTACCTCTCCGAAACGCAATGCATTCATATTCGCAATAGGACGCGCTCCCATTGTGAACACGTCTCTCAAGATACCCCCAACGCCTGTGGCCGCGCCTTGATATGGTTCGATAAAGGACGGATGATTGTGGCTCTCCATCTTAAAAATAGCCGCTAAGCCGTCCCCAATATCTACAACACCGGCATTCTCACCTGGTCCGCAAATGATCCAAGGAGCTTCAGTTGGCAGCGTTTTTAGCCATTTCTTGGACGATTTATAAGAACAGTGTTCTGACCACATGACAGAGAATATGCCCAGTTCCGTCAAATTTGGCTCTCGACCACCTAGAATCTCCAAAACCCTTTGGTATTCATCATGGGTGATACCGTGAGCAGCAATAACTTCATTTGTTATTCTTGGAAGAGAGGTCATTGGAGCATAGCTATCAAGGACTCAAACATCGCTTTACCATCTTTACCACCAAGGTCAGAGTCAGCCAGACGTTCTGGGTGCGGCATCATGCCTAGGACATTCCGTTTCTTATTGAGAATACCCGCGATGTTTCTTTGTGATCCATTTGGATTGCAAATCTCACTAAGGGTGCCGTTCTGATCACAGTATCGGAATACAACTCGAGCCTCTTGTTCAAGACGATCCAACGTATCATCACTGGCAAAGTAGTTTCCATCGTGATGAGCAATTGGGACTTTGATTACCTGACCTTCTTCGTATCCGCAGGAAAAGGCGCAATCCGAATTCTCTACGCGAAGTAACACATCTTTGCACAGGAACCTAAGATCACGGTTTCTAATTAGCACGCCCGGCAAGAGCCCTATTTCAGTAAGAATCTGAAAACCATTGCAAATGCCTAACACATGCGTACCTGCTTCAGCTCTGCGCTTAACCTCAGTCATCACCGGAGAATGTGCACCCAATGCACCCGATCTTAGGTAATCACCGTAAGAGAAGCCACCCGGCAAGACGATCAAATCTGCATTTGGCAGGGATGTCTCTCCATGCCAGACCATATCGGGAGGTCTGCCCATACTTTGCTGCAACGCGACCGCTACATCGCGGTCGCAATTGGATCCCGGGAATACAATGACTGCGGCGTTCATACGTGAAATACGCCAGGTTTACTTTTTCAGGTTTGACGCTAGCTGAAACAATGTAATCTTATTCCACTATTTCTATAACATAATTTTCTATTACGGTGTTGGCCAACAGAGTTTTGCACATGTCGTCCACACTCTTGGTCGCCCTCTCTTTGTCTATGTCGGCTAAATCTAGTTCGATATACTTGCCCTGTCTAACGTCGTCGACGCCTTCAAAACCTAGACCTCGAAGAGCATGCTGAACAGCTTTTCCCTGAGGGTCTAAAACACCACTCTTTAGAGTTATATGAACCTTAGCCTTCAATCTAGATCCTTATAAAATAAACTCTCTATACAAACAAACTCATTGAACGGTTACAGGACCCTTGAGGTCACTTGGTCCGCTTTCGGGGAGGATACCCAGTCTCCTTGCAACCTCCTGATAGGCTTCCTCGACTTTTCCAAGATTGGCTCGGAAACGATCTTTATCCAATTTTTCGTTTGTTTGCTCATCCCATAAACGGCAGTTGTCTGGTGACAGTTCATCAGCAAGTACAATCTGAACCTCGCCAGTATCGTGGTATATACGACCATACTCTAGCTTGTAGTCTACTAGTCTAATTCCGATTCCTAAGAATAGCCCCATAAGAAAATCATTGACGCGCAAAGACATATTCAAGATTTCGTCTAGTTCTTGGATGGTTGCCCAGCCGAACCCCGTAATGTGTTCTTCCGAAATCGGCGGATCATCTAACTCATCGCTCTTGTAATAATATTCTACAATTGAGCGGGGCAGCCGTGTGCCTTCAACAATCTCAAATTTCTTGCATATTGAACCAGCAGCAATATTTCTAACTACCACCTCGACGGGAATAATCTCTACCTCCTTAACAAGTTGTTCGCGCATATTTAATCGCCGAATAAGATGCGTAGGAATTCCGATTTCTTCCAATCTTTGCATCAGGTATTCAGAGATTCGATTGTTAAGAACGCCTTTTCCTGTAATGGTACCCTTTTTCTTGTTGTTGAAAGCGGTAGCATCATCCTTAAAATACTGAACTATGGTGCCGGGTTCAGGCCCTTGAAATAGAACTTTTGCCTTTCCCTCACGGATTTGTTTTCGACGTGCCATGTAATTTCTCGCGACAAATAGTTAAAGAAGTTTGGACAGTAAGCATTAGGCTTTACCTGAGAGCCACTAGCCAAGATAGAGCCTAAATTGTGTCTAGGGGAACACCGCTGTAAGTGCAAGAGCCGATATAGCAGGACTTGTTGGTCTACACAATCAAACCCGATACATAATGACATAGAAAAAGGGTATGGCCATCATGGTTCGGGTGCGTAGCGGATTCTCACACTTTGACAGCCTCAAAAGGGACCGAGTCGGGGGGGCCGGCGGCGAATTTCCATACTGCCACTTGTTTGCCGGGGGCAATATAGTCAATGCCACGCAGTGCTAGTAAGGCGCTGGAGGATGTTCCGAACCCTGTATCCGTGTCAAAGCACATGCCGGAAGTGGGGTTACCGCTAGTGTTTCGACCTCCAAGTAAACGAATCCAATGTGACCACTCATCATTGTTCGGATCGGGAACCTCCGCTTTTTGAAACTCCGGAAGATATTTTGCAATCCGTGGATCCGAAAGGTCATTGTGGTCTTGAGCAGTGAACATCGACACACCTTGGCTAATGGGCTCAACACCCAAACGCGCGGGTGTGTCTGGATAATCCTTCTTGAGGTATATCCAATATGCGTCACGGTTATCCGTGACAACCATGTTAAACGGTCTAAAAGCTTCGGGTGCTAAGTGTGCTAATGAGTCCGCAGCTTCTTTGGCATCCGCATGATCAAGAGCATCTAGAACCAACTCGCCTCGGCTTCGTTTGTTCTCAGCAGGACCAAGAGAGTCCTGGCGATTTAGCACACAGGCTACTACCCCATACTCATTTAGACCCATCCACGAACCGCCGGCGACCTCATCTAGCCCGGCAACAATGTAGGGACGATCAGACCAATGACGATCGGGAGGCTGCCATGCTCTATTCAACATTTCATCTCGATTGGCTGCCAGAATAATAGGCCATTCGTGATCAGGACGTCGCAGTAGTATGACTGTGCACATAAATAAACCGCAGGCTATTAGTGCTTAGAAGGCCCTTGGTATCATAAATGTAACAGATAGCAATTATGGGATGCCTCTTAGTGTTGCTATGATTTTATCTTAATCTTGATACTTGTTGACTAAAACGGCTATCAAGTATCCCGCGTGATCTGATGTCGCAACAAAATAGGAAAAATACATGGCCGATGCTTTTGAAGACAGAGGAAAGGGATTCGAAAGAAAATACCAGTTGGATGAGGAGCTGGCATTTAAGGTTCAGAGTCGCCGAGACAAATTATTTGGATTGTGGCTTGCTGAAGAATTCGGTCTTGGTGGTGATGAAGCTGAAGCCTATGCCCGAGAAGTCGTGGTTTCAAATTTTGAGAAGCCAGGGGACGAAGACATGTTTGATAAAGTAAAAGCCGATATTCAGGATCGAAATATGTCAATCGAGGACAAAAGTCTTAGGCTTAAGTTGCAGGAATTAGCAGAAGTTGCGCATAAACAGGTATTTGACGATCAAAAGTGATTTCTTAGCTTCTAGCTTGAAATAGATTAGCCTACTTAAAGACTCGGTCAAAAATAGTGTCCACGTGTTTGGTGTGGTGCTTTAGATCAAAGAGGGCAACTAAGTTGGCCTCTGCTATGTAGCTTGTGACCTCCTGATCGGCTTTTAGTAACTCTAGGAATTGTCCTTTTTTATTCCATACGTCCATTGCATGGCGTTGCACTGTAGAGTATGCATTTTCCCGACTCATGCCAGCCTGTGTAAGAGCTAGTAGGACCTGCTGGGAGAAAATCAGACCGCCCATTAGATTAAGATTGTCTTCAATGGCGGTAGGGTTGATTACGAGCTTATCTACTACATCAGTTAATCGGTGCAGCGCAAAGTCCAAGGTTATAGTGGCATCTGGTGCAATGGCTCGTTCGACGGACGAATGCGAAATATCTCGCTCATGCCAAAGCGCGACGTTTTCCATGGCGGGTACCGCGTAAGCCCTGACGATCCGGGCTAAACCGGTTAGATTCTCGCTAAGGACAGGGTTTCTTTTGTGTGGCATCGCAGAAGAGCCTTTTTGGCCCGGGGAGAAATACTCTTCCGCTTCGCGAACTTCTGTTCTTTGTAGATTGCGGATTTCTGTAGCAATTCTCTCTATAGAACTAGCGATGACTGCTAGAACCGAGAAATACATCGCGTGCCGATCCCTAGGTATAATCTGCGTCGATATGGTCTCCGACTTAAGTCCTAATTTTTCAGCTACGTAGCTTTCAACCTTTGGACTTATATTGGCATACGTTCCTACCGCTCCAGATATGGCACAGCTAGCTATCTCAGCCTGTGCTGCATGCAATCGATTTAGATTTCGCGCGAATTCAGCATAAAAACTGGCAAACTTTAAGCCCAACGTGGTTGGCTCGGCGTGTATGCCATGACTCCGACCCATGCATACCGTCATTTTGTGCTCCATTGCACGGCTCTTAAGGGCTATCAAGAGTCTATCTATATCCTCTGCAAGTATGTCACTTGCTTGAACTAGCTGTATCGATAGGCAGGTGTCTAGGATATCCGATGAAGTCATGCCTTGATGAACAAATCGCGCGTCTTTTCCGATGTGCTCGGCTAAATTGGTCAAGAATGCTATTACGTCATGTTTTACCTCACGCTCAATTTCATCTATCCGATTAACCTCAACTCTGCCTTTTTCCCAAACCGCTTTGGCAGAGCTTTTAGGTATTACGCCAAGCATTGCTTGAGCATCGCAAGCATGTGCTTCGATTTCGAACCAAATCCGATACTTATTTTCTGGTGCCCAAATTTTCACCATTTCAGGGCGCGAATACCTGGGAATCATCGTTGTAATTCCTAATGGAAAAGGGGTTATCAGCAGAGAAGGTATAGAGACTTCTTCGTTGAACTTCCAGCCTTGGCCACACGCTGTGACCGAATAAATAGCACAACACTTAACAAAACAACCTAGCTTGGGTCAGCTACATTATAAGGTGGACAAGTATGGTCTTTCGGCGAAAGAGTGAATATCTCGAACCCGTCTGCAGTGACGCCTATGGTATGCTCGAATTGTGCGGACAACGACTTGTCTCGTGTGACGGCCGTCCACCCATCGTCAAGTATCTTTGTTTCATAGCGACCCCCATTGATCATGGGCTCTATGGTAAAAATCATGCCCTCCTTAAGCACTAATCCCCCACCGGCTCGTCCGTAATGCATTACGTTTGGTGGTTGATGAAACACTTGTCCAATGCCGTGCCCGCAAAAATCCCGGACGACCGAGAATCTTTTGCTTTCTGCATATTTTTGAATGGCTTGGCCTATGTCACCCAGAGTGGCACCAGGTCGTACAATAGCTATACCACGCATCATGGCTTCATATGTTGTTCGCACCAAACGCCGCGCTTTCACCTTAACATCTCCTACATAAAACATCCGGCTTGTGTCGCCATACCAACCGTCCACGATAGGAGTCACGTCGATGTTGATAATATCCGCATCTCTCAGAATTCGGTCACCAGGGATACCGTGACATACAACATGATTTATTGAAGTGCAGATGGATTTAGGAAATCCGCGATAGTTTAGCGGGCCAGGTATGGTCCCGTGATCCACCTGGTATTCATGGCATAAGCGATCTAGCTCGCCGGTGGTTATGCCTGGTTTGACGAATGGTGTAATAAAATCCAGCAATTCTGCCGCGAAAAGACCGGCTTTGCGCATGGAATCGAAGGCCCTTTTGTCGTGAATCTCAACTTTAGGCCCCGGCGCTAAAACCGCTTTTGACGTAGCAAGATTCATTGCTTAGACCTCGTTCTAGGTTTCTTAGGACGTCTATTCATGCCCACATTATATTTCAATTCGGTAAATCCATCGGTATTGGTTTCTGAATAGTAATACCAGTTGTGCTAACATTACAGCTATAGCAGGCCGCTTCTACGCCAACGGATAGCGCCAATTTCAAGCCATTTGCATAGTTTGGATCAATATCTGACGCAATTGCAAAGCTTGAGCAGTCGCTGCGCTGTATAAGATAGAACATCATACTGCGTGCGCCGTCCCTTACCATTTGTGATAATTCTTCTAGATGTTTGGTGCCACGGGATGTGACGGCGTCAGGAAACTCTGCTGGACAGTTGGGTTTCTGATTCCTTTTTAAGGTTACGTTTTTGACTTCCACATAGCAGGGGATTCTTCCTTCTTGCTCTAACAGAATATCTATGCGCGAGTTTTTACCATATTTCTTTTCACGTTTGAGTGATGAGTAGCCCGATAGCTCCGGAATAATATCCCTTTCAATGGCTTCCGAAACAATTTGGTTGGGATGTCCAGTATTGATACCAACTAGCTGGCCGTTAACTTCCACCAGTTCCCATGTATACTTAAGCTTGCGATTTGGATTAGTGGCGGGTGAAACCCACACAGGCGACCCTGCACTCCTGACCGAAAGCATCGAACCGGTATTTGCGCAATGGGCAGTCACGGTCCTGCCCGTATCCAACCTGATGTCGGCCAAAAATCGCTTGTATCTCTTGATCAATGTACCCCTTACAAGGGGATTAGAAAATTCTACCATATTACCTCGTGGTCTGAACCGCCGTTCTTAGCAGGCCAAAGAAATTGCCATTGAATCATGTCTTATCTTTCAGTCTTACTTCGTGAGAACCTAGCACATCAGCAAGCCGCATTGATGCGCTTCCAGGCCGCAGCGATTTTTGCTGAGTTGGGTGAGGCGCCCACGCCGTTAGGAAGACAATATTAAATGTGGCCGTTATTCGAAAATCCTTATTTGAGAAGTGGGCTTTATAAATCTTAGCTGCAAGATCAAATAGACTGCGGTGCGCATTTTTTTTCTGTCTTTGAAGTAGAGTGTTGCTGTCACCGGTGCCGCGTATGTCTGCCATCAGCCTGAACATGTCATCGTATGTAACTTCGATCGTGTCTAGGTCACTCACTGGTAGAGCGAACCCTGCTCTCGCTAATAGATTGCCTGCATCGCGCACATCGATAAAAGGCGATACACGTGGGCTTGTGCCCCCGTAAATCTCGGCTTCAGCCAATTGCAGTGCTGACCTAAGTTCCTTGAGCGTGCCACCGCCAAACAGTGTAGCCAGGAATAACCCATCTGGCCGCAAGGCCTTGCGTATTTGAATAAGTGCACCTGGAAGGTCGTTCACCCAATGCAAGTTCAAATTGCTGATGACTAGATCTAAGCTGTTTTCAGAGACAGGAAGGGATTCCTCATCGGAAACAAAGGCAATAGATTCATTGTCAATTTCACGAATTGCCCTAACCATTGGCTCGGATATACTGGAGTGGAAGAGTTTGTTAATATCTCTTCGTTCGGTGAGGTGTGGCTGCATCACGCCATTACAGCTAGCTAGATCTAATACGGTTTTAAACGTTCTGTTGGTGTCGTTAAGTCGATCTACCAAACGCATCGCCACTTCATCATACAAAAAATTGTGCTGATCAAAATTTGCTGCTGCCCGGTCCTTGTGGCCGCGTACCAGTCGACGATCAAAGATAGACATACTGCCAGACATAGCGTTTTTATCGCACTATGCGGCGCAATTTGCACCACTAGTTCTGCAAGAAGTGTTATTTGTTACCAATCCTGCAACGGTTCTGCTGCTCCGAAGCATAATTGTTCTCGGCAGTGGCATTTGATTTGGTGTGAAAAGCTAAATTTCTTGAAACATTACTGCACCGGCATAATATTTGCATTAGGTTCCAGTTATTATTAGCGGCGGATACATGAGATAATCATTAGGCAAGAGAATGAATAACATAGATGTATATACATTGCCCTTCTGCGGTTACTGCTATCGCGCAACGCAGTTGTTTAAGAAAAAGGGATTTGAATATAGTGAAATTGATGTTAGCTCCGACTCGGACCGCAAATCCGAAATGATAGCGCGAGCCAATGGGAATCATACAGTTCCTCAGATTTTTATTTTCGGACACTATGTTGGTGGATGTGATGAGCTTTATGCCTTGGACCGGGACGGTAAGCTGGATGGTATTCTTAAGGGTTTTGACTCTCCGGATTAAAGAGATGGGCCGGTAAATTGAGTGATCGGGGTGACATGTTTCGGGCGGCTTGTCTGCAGGTCAACGCCGGTACTGATCTAATTGCGAATATCGATGCAGCGGTATCATTAGCGCGGAGTGCTGATCAAGACGGTGCTGACTTGATTTTGATGCCAGAGAACGTCTCTACGATGGTGTGGGGGCGTGCCGCTATCCTAAATACAGCTTATACGGAAGAAGAACACCCAGCTCTTGAGTCTTTTAGAGAGTTGGCCTGCGAGTTGGCTGTCTGGATCCACTGCGGCAGTTTATCGATAAAGTTGGGAGGTACTAGAGTAGCAAACCGCTCATATGTAATATCTCCCGAAGGCACAGTCTCTGCTTGGTATGACAAAGTGCACATGTTTGATGTCGACCTGGGAAATGGACAGAAATATGCTGAAAGTAGCACCTTTAGTGCCGGTAATGAGGTTGTTTTGGCTGATCTTCCTTGGGGTAAGCTAGGATTGACGATCTGTTATGACCTCAGATTCCCTTACCTTTATCGAGCTCTTGCTAAGAGTGGAGCATTTTTTATAACCGTACCATCTGCTTTTACAAGAATCACAGGTGAAGCACACTGGCACACTTTGCTAAGGGCTCGGGCCATTGAAACAGGCTGTTACATTTTTGCTCCAGCCCAGACCGGAGATCACGGCAAGAAAAGAAAGACATACGGCCACGCCTTAATAATTAACCCTTGGGGCGAAGTAGTTTGCGATGCAGGAACTAAACCAGGTTTTGTTATTAGTGACATTCACGTTAAACAAGTGGAGTCTGCGCGCTCTCGTATTCCTTCACTCTTCCATGATAGGGAGCTACTAATTCGTGGGTAAGCCGTTAGTTCTTATGAGTTATTAGGGCACTCTTACTTTCGTACGTGGTAATTTCGTAGATTTTCTAGGACTTGTAATCTGTTACGTCTTCCAGTAGGTCTCCTGGGGTAAGGTAGAAATTTGTAACATGATCCTATACGACATTATCTGCGACAAAGATCACCAGTTCGAATCTTGGTTTAAAAGCAGTGCGGCTTACGACCGACTTGTAAAAGCTCGGGGTTTGACTTGTCCCGTTTGTGGAAGCAGTAAGGTGCGCAAGGCCCCAATGGCGCCCAGCGTGGCAAAATCATCAAAATCACCTCGTTCGACAAAACCTGCGCAACCTTTAGGCAGAACCTCAGAAATTACAAAAGCTATGGAAAAGGCGGAGACCGCTCTAAAAGAGCTCCGTCAGACTATAGAAAAGAATTATGAGAACGTGGGCGACCAATTTCCTGAGGAAGCGCGCAAGATGCATTATGGTGAAAGTGAGGAGCGCGGCATTTACGGAGAGGCAACGTCTAAGGAGGCGAAGGATTTGGTAGAAGAGGGTATTGAAGTAGTTTCTATACCTTTCCCGAAGAGAACTGATTCCTAACCCACTCAGTTCATGTGTTTGTAACACAGTCGATGTCGGTTAGGCCGGCTGTCAAAGAGGCCAACATTTTTCTGTCCCGAAAAATTACTTTTAAAAGAAATTGGTCATCTATTTTTTCTTCCCACCATAAAATAATTTACAGAAGTATCTCTATTCATGGCCCACGTATCTGTTAAAGGGCTGTAAACAAGCCCCTTAATGTCCGTTATTTCAATGCAGCACTTCGTCATAGC